>OOKD01000014.1_pt1 | contig 226287 bp, 210 predicted proteins | sample 1691731 | NCBI WGS metagenome assembly OOKD01 (sample SAMN05831947, study PRJEB22555) | human gut metagenome | isolation source: Skin biopsy | host: Homo sapiens
TTCTCATGGTCCAGCACCATCCGCACCGCACGCGCGCGCACCTCAGGCGAGAACTTGTTCGTCGTCTTGCTCGTCATAGCCCCTTCCTCTCAGGAGTTAGAGCCTCCGACAAACCCGGCGCGGTTCAGGATGTTGATTAGCGGGGGCGTACCGCCATCGACTTCCGGGGAGATCGGAAATGCCGATGGGCACCCGTCACACGCTGACTGGTACGCTCCGCCGCACGTGTCTCGGCTATGTGCTTGAGATGGACGGCGGCGGCGTTTGGCAACTGGATGTCGGATGGGGATGGGCCGCACGGTGCAATCTTGACCGACGGGTGACTATCGTAGGCACGCGATCCGGCTTCAATTTGCTTGATGTAAGCCGAATACGAGATGATTGAAGTTTAGCATTTTGAATGCCGGTTGTCCGCTTTCCAAGAGGGGCAGGTTATTGCTATCAAGATTCAAAACCTCTTTTACCCGGTGCCTCCAAGGGGGTGTCTGCTGCCCTTATCCACAATTAATATAGAATGAATAGAGACACGTTTGATCAGATATCCTATCTATCCGACGTGTTGAATGTGCCATCTTTTAAAACTATTCTTTGATAGCGCAACGTTCAAAAGGGAAGATATTCTACGAGCATGCTCCGTCTTGTTGACCAACAGCATAAGATTGCCGTCGCTACGTTCAATAACTTCATGATGCAGCCGTATCGGGAGGGTGTAGTTGATGGGCACCGGACCTCTAAGGTCTGATTGCCATGTCATCGGCGCGCGCATGTAGGACGAACTTACCCGCGACACGATATCAAGGAAGCGATCTCGGCTCGTGCCAGGAAGGTCGAACCTGATGGTATTACGCAGGTCCAGTACGACCGTCGGATGAATCTCAGCGACTAGAGTGTGTAGATGCTCACCATGGATGCGATCCATGACGGCAACGAGAATTCTGCGCACGCGATCATCCTCGCCGAGGTCGAACTCCAACTGACCGTCGTCGTCATGCCGGACGATGGTCGGGGTGGGATGACAATCGTCAGAACCGTCGACGATGCGAAGCCGTCGTTCGGTCACATATCCCTCGTGAGGGCAGCTTCAAGTTCCGGATAGGCGGCGGTATACGGTGCCCAGTCATCGCCCCATGGCGGCGGATCGAATCGCATGTCGCCGGTTTCCTTGTCTTTCAACTGTCGCGTCTTCTCAAAGGCGCGGAGATACAGGCGCGGGGCGACTCCCACGAACGGCTTGAATAACACCTTTCCGGCTGTTTTGGCAGCCGCTTTAGTTCGCACCTCATGAGCCATGCTCACCTCCTCGGGCGGCATCCAGTCGCCCTGCTCCACAGTGATCGCGTCCTTGTGTAGGTCCAAGGCAAGGCTCTTAGGGTAAGGCTCGATGAACTGGACCTCGTAGACACCCGCGCTCACGACATGGCGAGCGCAATAGTGGCAGGGAAAGGTCGTGACGAAAAGCCTTGTGCCAACCGTCGAGACACCCTCCCTTCCGGCCGATAGGAGCGCGTCCATCTCGGCATGCACCGCGCGGCTGAACTCAAGTAGCTGACCAACCCTCGTCTTCCTGATCACCCTGCGGAGAGATGCCTTGTCCTCCGCATCCTTAAGCGCGGGGATGCTGTCGATAAGATCATCGATGATCTTGTTTTGCTCCCGATTGCTGCTGCAAAATGCCTCAGGCCGAAATGCGCAGCGATGATCGTCGCCGTTATGCCCAAGGTTCGTCTCGCCATACACACCGCCACCGGCACGTGGAACTTCATTTGTGCCCGTGGCTATGACAGTGCCATCCGAGTCGACGAGCGCAGCACCGACTTGGCGTGAAAGGCACGCGCTCCGTACACGAGCGGAGTGCGCGTGGTGCATGGCGGTTTCGTCCATCGTCGGCCGAATTAACCGGTCGTGGCAGACGATGCTGACGAGCCTTGACAGTGGTTCGTCGAGAAGCTGGTTCTCGTCGCCATCGTCAGGCGTGCTGTTGTCGACGAAGAAGTCTGCCCCATGGAAGGCGTCCGTGACGTGCTGGCCATGCGTAACCGCACTATCATCGGCATCACGAGATATGAATTTGTCCGCGATAGCTACCAGTTCGGGGTCCTTCTGCGCCGGTTTGGTCAGATATTTCCCGAGTATGCGCTGCCGTCGCTCGGACTCCTCGCATACCACCCCGATAAGTGCAAAGGCGTTGGCATAGGTGCGGCGAAATAGGATGGTCTCGGCGGGGTGCCGGATTGAGTCGATCAGGTACGCGCGCTTAGTGTCGTCTGGGGGGACAGCCTGACCCTTGATATAGGGCTTCCCTGTGTGACCAGCGCGGCGCTTCGCGATCTCCTCAAGTGTGGCTCTAGCGACCGCAGTGGGATCCTTGGCGCGCATCTCGTCGCCGAGATTCTGGTACTGCTGCACGGTTTCGAGCGTCTTCGCCGACGAAGACGGCAACGTCTTCCCCGCAGCTTCTGCCCACGACCGAATTAAGGTACTGGCCTTAATCCACTCGCATTCATAGCCGGCCTCCTTACATGCGCGTTGCAGGGATTCGATCGCCCGCGATCCTCCGGCGCCAACCGGTCCAACAACCGCAAAGAAAATTTCATTGGCCTGATTTTTTTTGAGGATGCTTTTCCCATCCTGCGCCTCACCGGACGGCTTAACTGCGAACTTCGTCAATGCGGTGATTTTTGTCGCCATTCTTCCCCCCCGTTCGGAGGTGATAGTCGAGCTCGTCGCGTCCTGTCATCACGGCTTTTGATCGGATGCGGTCGGTCGATGGCGTTTCTGGACAGCCTGTCGATGCATGATGATGATCCCGGCCGACCATAATGGCTTCGGTTCAAATTGGCATTCGCGTCGTGCGGTTTTCGCCGCCTCACCCTCGGATTCGGCCAGCGTAGTAGCGCCGCGAGGTGAAGAACCTCACAGGGCCTTGACCAGCGCCGAATCGTCATTATTCTCATATTCGTAAATGAGGATAATGATGATTCTATACCCCATCCTTTCAATCGCGGCGCGTAAGGCAACCTTGGCGGGCACTGCCATGGGGCGGCAGATGCTCGCGAAACTGATAGCCGAAACAAAGCCCGTAACCACGCCCACGCTAGCCTATCTCGATTTTGGCGGGGTCGATATCGCGACCGGGTCGTTTCTGCGCGAAGCTGTACTTGGATTTCGGGATTTCAGCCGCAACGCCATTGGCATGCTCTATCCCGTGCTGGCGAATGCAAACCCCGTCATTGAAGATGAACTGTCAGTCTACCTCAAGGGCCGCAATGATGCGATTTGGGCTTGTGCGTTAAGCACGGAAAATACCCCCGTTGATCCTCATATCCTCGGGGAACTCGACGCAGCACAGATGAGCACGCTGCAACTCATCGCTGAGCACAAGCCAATATCCGCGCCGGAACTGGCGAAGCTTCGACCTAATGAAGGGATCGGCACGACCGCTTGGAACAACCGCCTCGCGACGCTAGCGGCCAAAGGGATACTGATGGAGCTGAAACAGGGGAAGACCAAAATGTTTGCGCCCGTGATGGAGGCAGTCTGATGGGCGTCGATTTTATCCGCGAGCAGTCGGGCAAACCTTGGCGAAAGAGGTGGGACAAGGGCCTGGACCGTCTCAAGCTACCCGGCCTCTTTGATGTTAGGTTTTCCAATCAGCAGCGTACCGTCACTGCCGACATCATTGACGGAACATCTATAAAAGTCGGCGACCAGTTGGTTGTCCAATGCAATGAAGCTTCAGCCATCGTGTGCAGCGGTCACCAGCGAGTGGGCGATATTTCCGGCATCCCGGCCGACATGCGCGCCGCTATCTCCAATTGCGGCGGTGTCGCCCTGGGGACCGTCGAGCGTGTCGGTCTTTTCGGGACCAATGCGGAGTTGAGTATCCGATGAACTTTTCGGTATCCATAAAAAGGCTTTATCGCAACCCGCAGTCGCTGTGGGATGATGCCGCCACGGCTCCCGGCTCGCTTGGGTGTCTGAACTGCGTTGATCGGGGCATCTGCGGTGGGGCGCACAAAGGCGCTAGCTTCTTCGACTGCAATGACTACTGTCGATGTTCTGACAAGACTGTTTGCGACCTCGTCTGCAGAGGCAATCCGGCTTTATATGTAGAGCGTCTACGTGAAGTTGGTAGCCTCGATCTGATGAGCGCTCCGCGCGCGCCCGTGATCGACATTGCAGCATTGCCCGGTATGGTCCCACTCATCGAGCACAACTCTACGCGGCGAGGGACGCTTCATTTCCCCATCATTGCCGTGTCGCTTTACCGCCTCGTCGACCTCCATACCGGTGCGATGCGATTTCCGGACCGGGAGGCGTTGGCGAAGGAACTTGGGATCGATCCCGACGCCCGCCTCGTGGTTTCGGGCGTTCACCGTGACCGCAAGATCGAACGCTATTGGGCGCTCCCCAATCGGCCGGAAACGCTCGCGCAGCTTCAAAAGCTGGACGTATGCCTAGTTACCCCTCCCAATTTCAGCGTGCTTACAGATGTTCCTCGCACCGATAATCTGCACGCAATGAAGCGGATAATGTTGGCATTTGCAGAGATGGCACAGGCCGGTCTGCCAACAGCGCTGCATGTTAACGCGCGCACCGAGCGTGATTATGCGCGCTGGGCGGAGGTCATCGCGGCGCGCGAAGAAATTTCGTGCATCGCCACAGAGTTCGCAACCGGTGCTGGACGAGGGCATCGCATCGAATGGCATGTGGACCAGTTGCAGAAACTCGCGCAATTTGTCGGGCGCCCGCTCCGCTTAGTCATGCGCGGCGGCACTCGTGCATTGGAGCCTCTGCGGAGTGTCTTCAACACCGTGACGGTGATCGATACCGATTCCTTCAATAAGACGCGCTGTCGCAAGGAAGCATCATTCACGGACGCCGGGAAACTGGTGTGGCATGCTCATCCGACTGCCATGGGCGAGCCGCTCGATGATCTCTTGCAGCACAATGTTGCTACTCTCCATAGCCACCATACCTATCTGGAGCGGCTCCATTCAGATCATCGTCTTGCAGCGTCAACACGCCCCATTGGCACGGTAGAACACGGAAACCGCAAAGCCATGCAAGGCCGCTACTTGCGCTAATACCGTTTCACCTTGCAGCGCATCGCTAGTAGGCCTCAAAGTCAACGCATGATCCCCACTTCGAAACCTTAATTCGGCGTTCTGTCCAACAAGTGATCGAAAGAGTTGATTAAAGCCCTGTCCCCGACCGGTTTCCGAAGGGAACCGCGATACGCCATCCTTGATGATTTCTTCTAGCGCCACCCCCGCGTCAGGAACGTCAGTAAAGCTTGGATTCTGCCGAAGGGTTTGAAGGACACCCACACCTCTGTCCGCGACAACGAACTCGAAAGATTCTGGCGTGACGGCGTAGGCTACCAGCCCTGTTTGCGGCGCGCCGCTATGCTCATAGACATTATCTTGGATTTCTCCCATTGCTCCTATCAACGACGCAACCACGTGCGCGTTCAACCCTTTAGATTTTGCAATGTTCTCGGCGTGAACCGTCCACTGATCCCATATATCCGTGGCGCTGGTGACGGGGTTATTCTCCCCGAGCGGAAAAGCTCCTGCTACGTCGTGGTAGCCGCTGCCGAATGGCTGTCCTGATTTTAGCGCCTTGCAAAGATTGGCTGCAAATCCGCCTTCAACGGTGACCGATCGATATTGATCTGCAAACTGAAGGGAGGCGAAAATCAATTCTGCTATCGGCCCGATGCGCCCTGATCGCGCAATAGTGATCGGCCCGTGTTCTGCCAGCCGTTCGTGCGCCGCTTCCCGCAGCATATCGTCAGCAGTAACGAATTCAGCGCGAGCGACGACCATAGGCAATCCGACCGTGATCCAGTCGGGGATATTGATCTTAAAAGCAGGCCTATCGCAAATAAATAGCGACTGGCGCAGCTTGCGGCCGTAGCCGGTTGAGGACAATCTGATGCCCCAGCGGTGCCCCGCCGGGAGGCGGTAGTCGCATCATCGCATCTAAGTCATTGAAAGGGTGGTGGACGCACTTGGGCTCGAACCAAGGACCCGCTGATTAAGAGTCAGCTGCTCTACCAACTGAGCTATGCGTCCATGACCGGTGGATCGTGGCGCTTTGGTAGGGCGCCGACCGCGTCGGGAGGCGGCCAATTAGCAGAGTTTCGCCGCCTCGCAACCCCTTTTTAGCCCCGCATGCGGTTTTTTCTCACCAGCGAACGCGGCGGCGGTTTTCCCGATCGATCGACATGAGGATGCCGAGGCACAGCAGCACCGTCATCTGCGCCGAACTGCCGAAGCTGACCAGGGGCAGGGGAATGCCAACAACCGGCGCCAGGCCCATGACCATCGCCAGATTGATCGCAACATAGAAGAAAATCGTGGTCGACAGGCCCGCCGCCGTCAGGCGCGAGAATCGCGTGCCGGCATTCTGTCCCACGTTGATTCCCCAGCGGATGACCAGGAGGAACGCGAAGATGAGGAGACAGCCGCCGATCAGACCCCATTCCTCCGCCATCGTGGCGAAGACGAAATCGGTATGGCCTTCCGGCAGATAGTCGAGATGGCTCTGCGTGCCCTGGAGGAAGCCCTTGCCCCAGATGCCGCCGGACCCGATCGCGATCTTCGACTGGCTGATGTGATAGCCCGTGCCCAGTGGGTCGCTTTCGGGATCGAGGAAGATCAGCACGCGGTTCCGCTGATAGCCGTGCAGCAGGAAATTGACCGCCAGCGGCGCCGCGATGGCGATACCGATCCCGCCGCCGACGAACAGGCGCAGTGGAATGCCCGCGAGGAACATGACCGTCGCGCCGCCCGCGCAGACCATCAGCGCGGTGCCGAGGTCGGGCTGTTTCATGATTAGCGCCGCCGGGACGCCGATCAGCAGCGCGGCGGGCCAGATCGCGCTGAACCGCCGCGTCTCGCCCGCGGGCAGCATGTCGTAGAAGCGTGCGCAGGCGAGCACGATCGCCGGCTTCATCAATTCGGACGGTTGTAGACGGATGAAGCCGAGGTCGAGCCAGCGCTGGCTGCCGCCGCGCACCGCGCCGAGCAGCTCGACGAAGACGAGCAGCACGACCAGCCCGCCATAGGCCGGTATGGCGCCCGCACGCCAGACGCGCTCCGGCACGTAGGACAGGGCGATCGCGCCGGCGACGAAGACGTAGAAGCGGAGGCCCTGTGACAGCGCCCATGGATGCAGCGAACCGCCCGCGGCCGAATACAGCACGACCTGGCCAAACGTGCCGATCGCGACGACGAGCAGGATGACCCGCCACGGCAGACGCGCGATCGGTTCGGGAACGATGCCCCCCCGGCTCATCGGCGCGTCCTCATCGGCCCGTCCTCATCGATCGTCGCTCCGCTCGGTCGACCCACCTTCCGCGACGGTATCGCCCGCGCTCTCGTTCGCCAGCGCTGCCTGCGTCTGGTTGGCGAGGCTGGTTGCCGCCTCCACCGCGTCCGAATCGCTCGGCACGGTGGCGTCGGTCTTGGTCGCCTCCGCCGCCGGCGCGGGTGCGTGCGCCGCCCGATAGGCCGCTGCCTCCGCCGCCATCCGCGTCGCGATGTCTCCGCCCCAGGTCGGCTCCATCTCGCCAAGGCTCGTCATCGCCCGCTGCTTGTCGAACATGTAGGTCATGATGTCCCGCCCGATCAGCGGCGCGTCGAGATTGCGGACGGTATGCCCATTGTGCTCCAGCGCGATGCCCATCGCATATTTCGGATTGTCCGCCGGGGCGAAGGCGATCAGCAGGGCGTGATCGCGCAGCTTGAAGGGCAATTGGCCGTTCTTCAGCACGCCCGCCCGCCGCTCCGCCATGGTGATGCGGCGGACCTGCGCGGTGCCGGTCTTTGCCGCCAGCGCAACGCCGGGGACGTACATGCGCGCCGCACCGCCCGTGCCCCCCGAATTGACGACGCCGAACATGGCGTTGCGGACGACGGCCAGATCCTCGGCAGGGAAAGGCAGAGGTGCGGGATTGCGATGCACCTGGTCCGCGAGCAGACTCGGCTGCACCGCCTTGCCGGACGCGAGCCGCGACGCCATTACCGCAAGCTGTAGCGGATTGGCGAGCACATAGCCTTGGCCGATTGACGCGTTGAGGCCGTCCGCAACCGTCCACTTGCTCTTGTATTTCCGTAGCTTCCAAGCGGAATCGGGGACCGTGCCATAGCGTTGCGTGGCGAGCGGAAGGTCGAACTTCTGTCCCAGTCCCATTTCGCGCGCGATCGGCGCGATCGCGTCATAGCCGTGACGGCGGATCATTTCGTAGAAATAGATGTCGCAGCTCTGCTCGATCGCGCCCTTGAGGTCGAGCGCGCCGTGACCGCCCTTCTTGTGACAGTGAAATATGCCGGTGCCTACCTTCATCGCGCCGGTGCATACGACGCGGTCGCTCGTCTTTACCCCGGCATGCAGCAGCGCCAGACCGTTCATCGGCTTGACCGTCGACCCCGGCGGGTAGAGTCCCTGGGTGACCTTGTTCATCAACGGCACATGGTCGTTCTCCGACAGCATCTGCCATTCCATGTGGCTGATCCCGTTGGAGAAGCTGTTCGGATCATAAGCGGGGACGGAGACCATCGCCAGGATCTCGCCCGTGTTGCAGTCCATCACGACGACCGAACCGGAATTGGTGCCGAGGCGCCGCGCGGCATAGTCCTGAAGGCCTGCGTCGATCGTCAGTCGCTGCGTCCTGCCCGGAACGTCGGGGCGCGTCGCGAGCTCGGCCACCAGCTTGCCGCGCGCGGTCACCTCCACCCGCTTCGCTCCCGCGGTGCCGCGCAGTTGAGGCTCGAGCATCTTCTCCAGCCCGTCCTTGCCGATCTTGAACCCCGGCGTGACGAGCAGCGGATCGTGCGTCGCTTTATATTGCTCGGCGGTCGGTGTCCCGACATAGCCGGTCAGGTGCGCAACCGCCGCGCCGCCGGGATAGTGGCGCGCGAAGCCACGCGTCGGCGCGATGCCGGGCAATTCGGGCTGGCGCAGCGACACCGCGGCGAATCGTTCCCAATCGATATTCTCGGCAGCCTGCACGGGCTGGAACCCCGCGGCCCCCTTCAGGTCGATCTTGATGCGCTCGACCTCTTCCGGAGGCAGTTGCAGGATTTGTGCGAGCAGGGCGAGCGTCCGGTCGGGGTCTTCCAACCGGTCGGGGATGATGTCGACGCGGAAATCGGTGCGGTTGTTCGCGATCGGAGTGCCGTGCCGGTCGACGATCCAGCCCCGGCGGGGCGGGATCTTGGTCAGGCTGACGCGATTTTTCTCCGCGAGCGCATTGTACTTGTCGTTCTGCGCAACGGCGAGCCAGCCCATGCGGCCTGCGAGCAGCCCGCCGATGCCCAGCTGCGCCGTGCCGAGGAGCCAGGCGCGACGCGAGAAGCTGTAGGTTTGGGTCGCCTCCGTGACGATCCGCTTCGAACGCTTCACGCGGCGGCGCCCCGCTTGCGATCGATCCATGCGACGAATCGCGCGGACAGGGGGAACAAGGCGATCGTGATCACGATCTGCGCCAATAGCACGAGATCGACCCGCGCACCGAGCGGCAAGGCGATCCAGCGTCCGGCGACCAGACAGAAGGCGATGCAGCCGCTGGCGATCAACCAGTCCTGCCAGAAATCGCGAAAGACGAGCCGCTGCTCGATCAGGTCGATCGCCAGGAAGCAGGCCGACCACAGCAGGACGGCGGAACCGAGCGGCTGGCCGCTGAGCAGATCGTCAAACAGGCCGAGCGGCGCGGCCGCCCAGGCGCGCAGCGAGAAGCGGGCCAGCAACCGCCAGGTCAGCAGCAGGACGAGGCCGAGCGGCGGCAGCAGCGCGAAACTGGCGACGACGGGGACAACGGCGGTGAGGGCCGATCCGCCAATCACGGTCAGCCAGGGCACCGCCCGCGCCCGCCCGGGGGGCAGGGGCATGCGGAACGGCTGGTGGTCGATCGTGTTCATGGCGCCGGCGGGGGAGCCTGCGGCGGCACGTGCGTGGCGGCGGCCGCTCGGGGTGTCGACGCGGGCATCGGCAGGAACGGCCGTTCGACCAGCGCGAAGTCGAGCGCATCCGGCGCCGCGATCGGCACCGCGATGGCCGAGTCGATCGCGCTCGCGGCGATCGCCGCGACGGGGATGCCCGGCGGATAGATGCCGCCCGTACCCGTCGTCACGAACATCTCGCCCGGCTGGAAGCGCACGTTGGTTGCGTTGACCGAGCGGATGTCGACCCGCCCGTCGCCGCGGCCGGCCGCCAGCGCGGGCAGGCCGTCGCGCGTTCTGCGGACGGGAACCAGACTTTCGGGATCGGTGACGAGGAGGACGCGCGCCGCGATCGGGCCCGTCTCCAGCACGCGCCCGACGAGGCCGACGGGCCCGCGGACCGGCATGCCCGGCCGCACGCCCTGGAAATGCCCGGCATTGAGAAGCGCGAAGCGACGCGCGCTGGTCGCGGACGACGCGACGAGTCGGGCGGTCACGACGACGTCCTCGGGCCGATCCCGAAGCGCGAGCAACGCCCGCAGGCGACGGTTGTCATAGGCCATGACCCGTGCGCGCGTGAGCAGCCTCGCGTCGCGCGCGACCTGGGCGCGCAACTCGGCGTTCTCGCCATGCACGCGAAACCATGACCCGATAGCGTCCGGCACCGCACGCACCACGCCCACGGTCGCGTCGAGCCCCGACGCCACCGGCGCGGCGACGCTGGCCACGGTCATGCGCAGCGCCGCGAAGGCCGGCGGATTGAAGCTCGACACGACGAGCAGCGCAATCCCCACCAACGCGCCCGCGATCGCGAGCACGTAGGCGAAGAAGGCCGAATATTGCCGCCGTCGCGAAAAACCCGTGCGACGGTCGCGGGCAGGCGCCATGCGCCGCTCCCCTCAGCGTTGGCGGTTAACCGTTCTGGAGCACGCCCCGGAACATCGGATCCTCCAGCGCGCGGCCGGTGCCCAGCGCGACGCAGGTAAGCGGGTCTTCCGCCACGGTCACGGGCAGGCCCGTCTCGTCGCGCAGCACCTCGTCCAGTCCCTGGAGCAGCGCGCCGCCGCCGGTCAGCACGATCCCCTGGTCGACGATATCGGCGGCGAGTTCCGGCGCGGTATTCTCCAGCGCGACACGGACGCCCTCGACGATCGTCGCGACGGGTTCCGACAGCGCCTCGGCGATCTGGCCCTGGTTGATCTGGATTTCCTTGGGAACGCCGTTGACCAGGTCGCGCCCCTTGATGTGGATCGTCGTGCCGATGCCGTCGGCGGGCGGACGGGCGATGCCGACCTCCTGCTTGATCCGCTCGGCGGTCGCTTCGCCGATCAGCAGATTGTGGTTGCGGCGGATATAGCTGACGATCGCCTCGTCCATCTTGTCGCCGCCGACGCGGACGGAGGTGGTGTAGGCGAGACCGCGCAGCGACAGCACCGCGACTTCGGTCGTGCCGCCGCCGATGTCGACGACCATGCTGCCGATCGGCTCGGTCACGGGCATGTCGGCGCCGATCGCCGCGGCCATGGGCTCTTCGATCAGATAGACCTGGCTCGCGCCGGCGTTCGACGCGGCGTCGCGGATGGCGCGACGCTCGACCTTGGTCGAACCCGAGGGCACGCAGATGACGATTTCGGGCCAGCGCGCGAACTTGCGGGGGCCGTGCACCTTGCGGATGAACGCCTTGATCATCTCCTCGGCGACATCGATGTCGGCGATGACGCCGTCGCGCAAGGGGCGGATCGCCTCGATGTTGCCGGGCGTCTTGCCCATCATCAGCTTGGCGTCGTCGCCGACCGCCTTCACCTTCTTGATGCCGTTGATCGTCTCGACCGCCACGACGGACGGCTCGTTGAGCACGATTCCACGGCCGCGGACATAGACCACGGTATTCGCGGTGCCGAGGTCGATCGCCATGTCATGCGACATGAATTTGAACAAGCGGGGGAGGGCCATCGGGCGAAAGGTTCCGTCTTCGGTGCGAGGGCTCCGCCAGCGCCGCCGTACGCCACGGTATCGGCCAAGGGGTCGTTCCGTCACGTCGTTGCGGGAGGCTCGCGGGATGCCGTCGCTTGGTATAGAGCTTGGCCGGTGTCAATACGTCGCCTGCCCGAACAACTCGTCAATCGCATCGCCGCCGGTGAAGTGGTGGAAAGGCCCGCCAGCGCGTTGAAGGAGCTCGTCGAGAATGCCATCGACGCGGGCGCGACCCGGATCGCGGTCGTGCTCGCGGAAGGCGGGCTGGCGCGGATCGAGGTCGCGGACGATGGGTGCGGCATGGCGCCTGCCGACATGGCGCTGGCGCTGGAGCGGCATGCGACGTCGAAGCTGCCCGACGAGGCGATCGAAAATGTCACCACGATGGGATTTCGCGGCGAAGCCCTGCCGTCGATCGCCAGCGTCGCGCGGCTGACGCTGGAGAGTCGCGTGCGGGGGGCGGAGGGCTGGGCGAGGACGGTCGACAACGGCGTCCTCTTGCGGGAGGCACCGGCCGCCTTGCCGCCGGGGACCCGCGTCGTGGTCGAGCAGCTGTTCGGCCGCGTGCCGGCGCGGCGCAAGTTCCTGCGCAGCGCACGCGCGGAATATGCTGCCTGTCTCGATGCGGTACGCCGTCTCGCGATGGCGCGACCGGACATCGCCTTCTCTCTGGAGCATGACGGCAGGCGGGCCCTGTCGGTCGCGGCCGGAGAGGATCGCCCCGGCCGTGTCGCGGCGCTGACCGATCGGGCGCTCGCCGGCAATGCGGTGCCGATCGACCTGGCGCGCGATGGCCATGTCCTCGGCGGGGTGGCGAGCATCCCGACCTACAATCGCGGCGTCGCGGACCACCAATATCTGTTCGTCAACGGCCGCCCCGTGCGCGACCGGCTGCTGATGGGGGCGATACGCGGCGCCTATGCGGAAATGCTGCCGCGCGACCGGCATGCGGTCGTCGCGCTGTTCCTCGACGTGCCGCCGGACCAGGTCGACGTCAACGTCCATCCCGCCAAGACCGAGGTCCGCTTTCGCGATCCCGCGCTGGTGCGCGGGCTGATCGTGTCCGGCCTGCGCCGCGCGCTGGACGAGGCCGGCCATCGCAGCGTGCAGCGGCCGGCGGACTCGGCGCTGGCGATGTGGCAGGCGGAGCCGCTTGCGCAACGCGATACCGCTGACGCCATGGTCGGCGGGAGCGCGGCGGCATCGGGGCTGCACGCGCTCCCCGCCGGCGCGGGAGAGGGGCTGTTCGCGCGGAGCGTCCACGACCGCCGTCCAGCCTTCCTCGCCCCGCCGCCGGCCGCGCGCGCCGAGCCCGCGTGGCAGCCGCCGCCGCAGACCGCCGCGCATCCGCTCGGTGTCGCGCGCGGGCAGGTGGCGAAGACCTATATCGTCGCGGAGGCCGAGGACGGCCTCGTGCTGGTCGACCAGCATGCCGCGCACGAGCGGCTGGTGCTGGAGCGTATGCGCGCCGCCCTGGCCGGCGGGCGGGTCGCGAGCCAGGCGCTGCTCATCCCGGAAGTGGTCGAGCTCGACGAGCCCGGCTGCGACCGGCTGGAGGCGCGAGGCGAAGAGCTCGCCGAGCTCGGCCTCTTGCTCGAACGGTTCGGACCGACCGCGATGCTGGTGCGCGCGACGCCGGCGCTGCTCGGCCAGGCGAACCCGGCCGGGCTGGTGACCGACCTTGCCGACGAACTCGCTGCGTTCGATGAGGCCTTGTCGCTGCGCGAAAGGCTGGATGCGGTGGCGGGGACGATGGCCTGCCACGGCTCGGTGCGCGCCGGGCGCATCCTGTCGGTCGCCGAGATGAACGCGTTGCTGCGCGAAATGGAGGCGACGCCGCATTCGGGCCAATGCAACCACGGCCGCCCGACCTGGGTGAAGCTGGCGCACGGCGACATCGAGAAGCTTTTTGGTCGTAGATGAAAGACTTGGCGCCAACTTGTGACGTGCGTCATAACCCAAACGCTCATGACAGGATGACGGGTGGCTTACACCCGAATACAGTCACTCAATTTCCGCCACGGGCGATCCGTTGAGCCACTTTACCCCCGTCGTCGATACCTCAAGGACTGGCTCGTCCTCGACTTTCCTCCAAGGCTCGGCCGAGACGTCAAACTTGATCAGGTGGAAACGTCGCCCACATGTCCGCCAACTTGTGCATGGACAAACATTCGGTGGCTCGTTCCAGGGTAAATTTGCCAGCTTCTGAAGCGCGTCGAGAGCATCGTCTCGGCTGGCATACTCTCCGAGCCATTCAGCGTGCCACTCGTCTTCGATCACAAACATGGCTCGGTCTATCGCCGGAGCCGTCGGCGCTCCACCGATTTCAGCGATTCAGGCATAGCGTTTATCGGTTGACGTTGGTGAGGCTGGCGCACGGCGGCACCGAGAAATTGTTCGCCGGAAGTGACCCGGGCGATCAGGGGCGCAGTCCCCGCTGGAGCAGATCCAGCGCCAGGGTCAGGTCGCCGTCGATGTCCTGGTCCGTGAACCGTTGCTTGGCGAGGCCGCTGAGCATGCGGACGACGAGGACGAGATCGAGCGCGTCGATGTCACGCCGCAACGTGCCGTCCGCGTGGGCACGATCCGCGAGGGGAGCGAGAAGCCGGGCGAGCTGCTGACGCAGCACCTCGAACCGGTCGCGGTTCTCGCCGGTCGGGGGGATGTCGATCGCGATCCGCTGGAACATGGCGCTCGCCCGCGTGCCGTGGCGCACGAGGTGCAGCAGCGTATCCGCGATCGGCGCAGCCGGGTCGATCAGCGCGGCGGCGGCATCGATCTCGCGTTCGAGGATCGCGATCGCCAGCGCCAATCGATCGGGAAAGTTGCGATAGAGCGTACCCCGGCCGACACCGGCCCGCTCGGCAATCTGTTCAAGCGGCACTTCGAAGCCGGACTCGCGAAAGCATTCCGCGGCGGCCGTGAGCAGCGCCTCGCGCCTGACCTGCGCATCGCGGCGCTGTGCCCGACCGGTCGCCGTCCGCATCAAGATCCGTCGCCCATAAATCCCTGCATCCTCACCGGTCGATCCGGCGGTTTCACGTCGTCCTGGTTCGTGGAACCCTTGCCGAATACGGGGGTTCCTGCAATAGCGGACACGGCGTCCGCTTTAGGGTCGCGGGGCCCTCGCTTTCCACCACGACGGAACGGACGACAGATCGATGAGCGACACGCCGCATTCGGGCCAGGGCGAAGGGCAGGAGGCGGACGCCGACGCGGCGTCGGCCGGCGACGGCAAGCCGGGAAAGCGGCTGAGCGGCCGGGCGAAGGTCATTCTGCTGGCGCTTCTCGCCATCGTCGTCGTGGTCGGTATCGTCTGGTACCTGCGCTACGAGAGTCGCGGGAAATTCCTGCAGAACACGAACGACGCGACGATACAGGCGGATGCGGTCACCGTCGCGCCCAAGGTGAGCGGCTATGTCGCCGAGGTCATGGTCGGCGATAACCAGGACGTGAAGGCGGGGCAGCCGCTCGTCCGCATCGATCCGCGCACCTATCGCGCGCAGGCGGCGCAGGCGGAGGCGCAGATCGCCCAGGCCCGTGCCAGCGCCGATGCCGCGCGCGCCTCGATCAACGAACAATATGCGACCATCGCGCAGGCGCAGGCGCAGCTCGATTCGGCGCGGATCAAGGCGGCGCACGATGCGGCGGAAGTCGCGCGGTATCGACCGCTCGCCGCCTCGGGCGCCGAGACGCGGGAACAACTGTCGCAGCTGGAGCTCGCCGCGCGGCAATCGGCCGAGGCCGTCCGCGTGCAGGCCGCGGCGGTCGCCATGCAGCGCCGTCGCGTCGCGTCCTTCGCGGCGCAGCTGCGGCAGGGGCAGGCGCAGGCGCAGGGCGCCCAGGCGCAACTGGCGTCGGTCAACGTCGATGTCGGCTCCACGCTGATCCGCGCCGCGACCGACGGCCGGATCGGCGACAAGACGGTGACGGTCGGCCAGTTCGTCCAGGCCGGGACGCGCCTGATGTCGGTCGTACCGCTCGACAAGCTCTACGTGACCGCCAATTTCAAGGAGACGCAGCTCGCGCTGATGCGTCCCGGCCAGCCGGCGACGATCAAGGTCGACGCGCTCGACGGGATTGAATTGAAGGGCCAGGTGCAGAGCGTGTCGCCGGGCACGGGCGCGCAATTCTCGCTGATCCCGCCGCAGAACGCGACGGGCAACTTCACCAAGATCGTGCAGCGCGTGCCGGTGCGGATCGCGATTGAAGCGAGCCCGGATGCGCGCCGGTTGCTCGTACCGGGCCTGTCGGTCACCGTTACGGTGGACACGATCGGCGCCAAGGGCCAGCTGGATCGGCTGCGCGAGCAGCAGAAGCAGCTCGACCAGCGGGGTCGCTGACATGGCCAGCGCCGCCGCGCGCCAGACGGGCGCGGGACGCGCCGCCGACCAACCGGCCGGCGGCGCGCAAAAGGCCGATCTGTCCGCATGGCTCGCGGTTGCGGCGGGGACGCTCGGTGCGCTGATGGCGACGCTCGACATCTCCATCGTCAATTCGGCGCTGCCGACGATCCAGGGCGAGATCGGTGCGAGCGGGACGGAGGGCACCTGGGTGGCCACCGCCTATCTGGTCGCGGAGATCGTGATCATCCCGATGGCGGCCTGGCTGGAGCGGTTGCTGGGCCTTAGGACGTTCCTGCTCATCGCGGCGGGTCTGTTCACCGGCTTTTCGATGATCTGCGGCACCGCGACGTCGCTGACCGCGATGATCATCGGTCGCGTCGGGCAGGGGTTCACCGGCGGCGCGATGATCCCGACCGCGCAGACAATCATCGCCACGCGCCTGCCGCGGAGCCAGCAGCCGATCGGCATCGCCGCCTTCGGCGTCACGGCAATCATGGGGCCGGTGATCGGCCCGCTCATCGGCGGATGGCTGACAGAGAATATCAGCTGGCACTACAGCTTCTTCATCAACCTGCCGATCTGTGCCGCCCTGGTCATCCTGCTGCTCGTCGGCCTGCCGCACCAGAAGAGCCGGCTCGACCTGCTGGGGGAGGCGGACTGGCTCGGCATCGCGGGGCTCGCGCTGGGGCTCGGCGGCCTCACCGTCTTCCTCGAGGAAGGGCAGCGCGAACAATGGTTCTCCTCCGGACTGATCCGGCTGATGGCGCTGGTGACGACGGTCGGCTTTGCGCTCATCTTCGCGGGGCAGATCACCGCCAAGCGGCCGGTCATCAAGCTCAAGCTGCTGCTCGATCGGCAGTTCGGCGCGGTGGCCCTGATGGGGATGGTACTAGGCGTCGTGCTCTACGGCACCTCCTATGCCATTCCGCAATTCCTCGCCTCCATCGCCGACTATAACGCGCTGCAATCGGGCAAGGTGGTCCTGCTGTCGGGCATCCCCAGCCTGTTCATGATGGCGATCGTGCCGATCCTGCTGAAACGGATCGACATCCGCCTCGCGGTCTCCGCGGGGCTCGTCATCATGGGTGGCGCCGCTCTGATGGACGCGCACCTGACGATCACGTCGGACGGCAGCGACTTTACGGCGTCGCAGCTGCTGCGCGGCGTCGGGCAGATCCTGGGCATGCTGTTCCTCAGCCAGGCGGTCGTGCGCTCGGTGCCGCCGCAGGACGCGGGCGACGCGTCCGGCCTGTTCAACGCGGTCCGCAACCTCGGCGGCAGCTTTGCGCTTGCCGGCATCTCGATCCTCCAGGACACGAGGACCTGGTTCCATTCGCGCCGGATCGAGGAAACGCTGAACGCCAATGCGGTCGCGGTGCAGGATTACGTCCACAGCCTGGGCGGACCGGGCGCGCTGCCGCTGATCGAACGCCAGATCCAGGGGCAGGCGCTGGTGATGACGTTCAACGACATCTTCTGGATCATGGGCATCGGCACCTTCGTCGTGCTGCCCCTCGTCCTGTTTCTCCGCCCCTTGCCGAAGGACGCCGCGCCCGCGGCGATGCATTGATGCGACAGACGCTCCCGCTTCTCTCCGCCGCCGCGCTACTCGCGGGCTGCACCGTCGGACCCGATTACAAGGGGCCGCCGTCGGTCGCCTCCGACGCGGTGACGCGCGGCCGCTTCGTCCGGGCGCAGGATGCGGCGCTGACGCCGGCCCCCGGTCTGGCGCGCTGGTGGGAGACGCTGAACGACCCCACGCTCACCGCCCTGGTCGACGATGCCCTGGCGCACAGTCCGACGATCGACGCCGCGCAGGCGCGGATACGGGCGGCCGAGGCGCAATTGCGTGCCCAGAGGACGGCGGCGCTGCCCAATGTCAGCGCCAGCGCCACCTATCTGCACGCGCAACTGCCGGGCACGAGCCTGAGCGGCAGTGGCGGTAACGGCGGCGCTTCGGGCGGCGGCAGCGCCACCGGCGGCGCAACCAGCCTGTCCAGCCTCGACTTCTTCAATCTGGGCGGCACGGCGTCGTGGGAGCCGGACCTCTTCGGCGGTACGCGCCGCGGCGTCGAGCAGGTGCGGGCGACCGTCGGCCAGCGCTTCGCCGATCTTGCCGATGCGCAGGTCAGCCTGTCGGCGCAGGTCGCGCAGGCCTATGTCGCCCTGCGCGATGCGCAGGAGCGGGCCAGGCTCAATGCCCGATCGACCGCGCTCCAGCGGCAGGCGCTCGCGCTCACGCGCCAGCGTTTCGCGGCGGGTACCGCGTCCCAGCTCCAGGTCGACCGGCTGGAGCAGCAATTGCAAAGCACCGACGCGCAGAACATCCCGCTCGCCGCGCAGATCGACGAATACAAGGGTCAGCTCGCGATCCTGACGGGGCGGACGCCCGGCGCGCTCGATGCGACGCTGGCGACCGAAGTGCCGGTGCCGTTGCCGCCGCGCGAGGTGCCGATCGGCGATCCCGCCGCCCTGATCGCCCATCGTCCCGACGTGCGCGCGGCCGAGCGCGCGCTGGCGGCAAGCAATGCGCAGATCGGCGTGAACACGGCGAAGCTGTTTCCGTCGCTCAAATTCATGGGCCTGTTCGGCCTTGGCGGTACGAGCATCGCCGACGTCGTCGACCCCGGCAAGTTCACCGCGCTGCTCGCGCCGATGCTGAGCTGGAACATCCTCGACTTCGGTCGCGCGCGCGCGGGTGTCCGGCAAGCGGAGGCCCAGCGCGATGCCGCCGACGCGCAATATCGCCAGACCGTCCTCGAAGCTCTGCAGGATGCCGAAACGTCGCTGTCGCGATTCGGCAACGTGCGCCTTCAGCTCGCGCAGCTCGCCCGGGCGGAGGCGACCGCGACGCGGGCAGCGCAGCTCAACGACCAGCGCGTGCGCGCGGGTACGAGCACGCTGATCGACCAGCTCGACATCGAACGCCAGCGCCTGGCCGCGTCGATCGGCGTGGCGCAGGGAAAGGCCCAGCTGACCAACAGCTATATTGCCGTGCAGAAAGCATTAGGCCTCGGCTGGACCGATCCGGTGCACGCCATGCCGAACCGGGACGCCGCGGAACCATCTCGTTCACCCTCTTGAAACCTTTTGCTTCAGCGCGCATTTACATTGCGATTGGCAACGGATTTCTACGGATCATGAAACAGATTGTCCCCTTGGTGCTTGCCCTCATCCCGCTCGCGGCGGTGGTCAGCGCCTGCGTTACCTGCCCGTAAGGGAAGGCACCGGCCCGGTCAGGGCAACCCTGGAAACGAAAAGGCCGCTTCGTCGCATGACGGAGCGGCCTTTTTCTTTTGAAAGGGCCGCGATCCGCCTGAGCACGGACGGCACCGGAGCCGTATGCCGGCGCGGAGGCGGTCGTGGCCTTCATGCGTGACCGCGCGACACGAAAAAGCCGCCCGGTCGCGCGGACCGGACGGCTCTTTCGTTTCGGGAAAAGCAACGAGGGGCGATCAGCCCTCCGCCTGCTCCTCCGACTGAACCTCGGCGGTTGCGCCCGGCTCGGCGTTCGGATCGTAATCCTCGGTGAAGCCGGCCTCGTCACGCTCGAACATCTGCGCCATGACGTCGACGCCCTGCGCCTGCATCTCGGCCTCTTCGGGCGAACGGGCGACGTTGACCTTGACGGTCACCGCGACCTCGGGGTGCAGCGCGACGCGCACGTCATAGACGCCGATCGACTTGATCGGCTTGTCGAGGACGATCTGGCTCTTCGTCACCTTGTGGCCGGCAGCGTCCAGCGCCTCGACCAGGTCGCGCACCGCGACCGAGCCGTACAGCTGGCCGGTGTTCGAAGCCTGACGGATCAGCGTGACCGACGCGTCCTTGAACGAACCGGCATCCTTTTCCGCGTCGCTGCGACGGGCGGCATTGTCCGCCTCGATGCGGGCGCGGTTCGCCTCGAACACCTTGCGGTTGGCTTCGTTGGCGCGCAGCGCCTTCTTGTTCGGCAGCAGGAAGTTGCGGGCGAAACCGTCCTTCACCTTCACCACGTCGCCGATGGCGCCGAGCTTCTCGACGCGCTCCAGCAGAATAACGTCCATGTGGCTCGCTCCTTACTTCACGACGTAGGGCAGCAGGCCCAGGTGGCGGGCGCGCTTGATCGCCTGGGCGAGCTCACGCTGCTTCTTGGCGCTCACCGAAGTGATGCGCGACGGCACGATCTTGCCACGCTCGGACACGAAGCCCTGCAGCAGGCGGACGTCCTTATAGTCGATCCGCGGCGCATCCTTGGCGCTGAACGGGCACGACTTGCGGCGGCGGAAAAACGGGCGAGCCATTATGCGGCCTCCTCTTCACGGTCACGACGGGGACCACGGTCGCCGCGCGGCGCGCCGTCACGGCCGCCTTCGCGCCCACCTTCACGGTCGCTGCGACGCTCGCGGTCGCGCTCCTGCTTGCGCATCATCACGGTCGGGCCCTGCTCCAGCTCGTCCACGCGGACGGTCATGTAGCGGATCACGTCCTCGTTGATCTGCGTCTGGCGCTCCAGCTCGGCGACCACCGAACCCGGTGCGTCGATCTCGAGCATCACGTAATGCGCCTTGCGGTTCTTCGCGATGCGATAGGCGAGGCTGCGCAGGCCCCAGGTCTCGGTCTTGACGACCTTGCCGCCATTGTCTTCAATGATCTTCGTGGCGTTTTCCGCCAGCGCGTCCACCTGCGCCTGTGCCAGATCCTGGCGCGCAAGGAACGTGTGCTCGTACAGAGCCATGCCTTGTCCTTCGTTGGCCGATCGCTGACGCATGCCCCATGCAGCGCCCCTCCGGCTGTCGTCCATGCAATCGGGGCGACGAGCAAACGCCCGCCGCCCCGTTTCCATCGGTGGCCCTTAGCACAGGCCGGCCGAAAGGCAAGCCTCAAGCCGCAGCTTTACCGCTGCTTACCGGAAGAGGCCGGGCCGAACCTCGACGATCGTGCCGTTGGGCCGGACCAGCAGCGCGTCGCGGCCCGAGCGCACCCAGTACATGCCGCGCGCCGGCGCGCGCAGGCGATAGGTACGGTATTCGTTCACGCGGCGATAGTTGGGCGCGTAGCGGCGATCGAAGCGCTGGCCGGTGCGCCACGTGCGCGTCGTCACGACGGTGGTGCCGTTCGGCCGCTCGCGCACGGTGGTCACTTCCTGGCGCTGCGGGGCGGCCTCCGCGGCGGTCGCGGCGAGCGGGCCGGCCACCAGCGTGGCGGCGATCGCGGTAAGAACGAGCTTTTTCATGATTGCATACTCCCATCTGCGAACAGGCGCCGTCTGTCGGCGTCGGGAAGGAAAATGGGGTCCGGTTGTCGCAGACCTCTCCCGCCCAACCGGCAAAACGGTCGCAGGATGTCGCAACTCCGACAGGTTCGTTCAGGTTGCGTGAGGGCCGCCACGGCCCTAGGGGCGCGCACCAGGATTGGCGATGAGCGCGGCCTCCGGGCTTGCGCGCGCCATTATTTGCGAGGAGAGCGCGTGATGCGGGCATTCATCTTTCCGGGCCAGGGCAGCCAGTCCGTTGGCATGGGCAAGGCGCTGGCCGACGCCAGTCCCGTCGCGCGCGAAGTTTTCGGCGAAGTCGACGAGGCGCTGGGCCAAAACCTGTTCCGCCTGATGACGGAAGGACCGGCAGACGCGCTGACGCTGACCGAGAACGCCCAGCCGGCGATCATGGCCAATGCGATCGCCACGCTGCGCGTCCTCGAACGCGAGGGCAACGTGCGTCTCGCCGACAAGGCCGAGTACGTCGCCGGCCACAGCCTGGGCGAATATACCGCCCTGTGCGCGGCGCAGGCATTCGACCTGTCGACCACGGCGCGGCTGCTCAGGCTGCGTGGCCAGGCTATGCAGGCCGCGGTGCCGGTGGGCGAGGGGGCGATGGCCGCTTTGCTCGGCGCGGACCTCGACAAGGCGCGGGCGATCGCCGCCGCGGCGGTCGAGGCGGTCGTCGCGGACGGGGGCGGGGCGCAGGTCTGCACGGTCGCCAACGACAACGATCCGGGGCAGGTCGTCATCTCCGGCCATCGCGCCCCGGTCGAACGCGCCGTCAGCCTTGCAAAGGAGATGGGGGCGAAGCGCGGCGTCCTGCTTCCCGTGTCCGCGCCCTTCCACTGCCCGCTGATGCAGCCGGCCGCCGATGCCATGGCGGCGGCGCTCGCCGATGCCCGGATCGCCGCGCCGCTCGTCCCGGTCTTCGCCAACGTCCATGCGGCGCCGATCGCCGATCCCGACGCGATCCGCGCCGCGCTCGTCGAGCAGGTGACGGGCATGGTGCGCTGGCGGGAATCGGTGCTGGCGATGGTCGAGGCCGGCGTGGCGCAGTTCGTCGAGTTCGGTGGCAAGGTCCTCGCCCCCATGGTCAAGCGCATCGCGCCGGACGCCGACGCCGTCAGCGTCGTGACGATGGACGACCTGGAGAATCTGCTTAAGACGATGTGATGGTCCCGCGGAGCCGGAGCGGAGCGAAGGGCCACGGCCGCCAAGGCCGTCGCCTCGGCGGTCTTCGACGGCTTCGATCCCGCCGTATCGTCGCGCGACCCGATAAGGATTATGAAGCATGTTTGATCTGACTGGCATGACCGCGCTCGTGACGGGCGCTTCCGGGGGCATCGGTTCGGCGATCGCCCGTGCCCTCGCGGCGCAGGGCGCGCGGCTGGCGGTGTCCGGCTCCAACGCCGACAAGCTGGAGGGCTTTCGCGCGTCGCTGGGCGGCGACCATGTCGCGCTGCCATGCAATCTGTCCGATGCGAGCGCGGTCGATGCGCTGGTGCCGCAGGCGGTCGAGGCACTGGGCGGCAAGCTCGAGATCCTGGTCAACAACGCCGGCGTCACGCGCGACAACCTCGCGATGCGGATGAAGGATGACGAATGGGATCAGGTGATCCGCGTCAACCTGGAGGCCGCCTTCCGCCTGATCCGCGCCGCCGCCAAGCCGATGATGAAGGCGCGTTTCGGCCGCGTCGTGTCGATCACCTCGGTCGTCGGGCAGACGGGCAATCCGGGGCAGGCGAACTATGCGGCGTCCAAGGCCGGCCTGGTCGGCATGTCGAAGGCGCTGGCGCAGGAACTCGCCAGCCGCAACATCACGGTCAATTGCGTCGCGCCCGGCTTCATCCGCTCGGCGATGACCGACGTGCTGCCGGATGCGCAGAAGACCGCGCTGCTCGGCCGCATTCCGGCGGGCGACCTTGGCACGGGCGAGGACATCGCGGCGGCCGTCGTCTACCTCGCCAGCCGCGAAGCCGGCTACGTCACCGGTCAGACCCTGCACGTCAACGGCGGCATGGCGATGATTTAACTTGCTGGGATCGCTGGCGAACGCCGGCGACTCTTAACAGACGCTTGCCAGCCGGACGGCCCCGTTCTACGGGCGGTGCGGCAACTTTTAAAAACACCCCCAACGTGAAGAGGGAAAATACCATGAGCGAGACCGCCGACCGCGTGAAGAAGATCGTCGTCGAGCATCTCGGCGTCGAAGCCGACAAGGTGACCGAGGACGCGAGCTTCATCGACGATCTCGGTGCCGACAGCCTCGACATCGTCGAGCTCGTGATGGCGTTCGAGGAAGAGTTCGGCGTCGAGATCCCGGACGATGCCGCCGAGAAGATCACGACCGTCAAGGACGCGATCACCTACATCGACGAGCACAAGGCGTAAGCCTTTAGCCCGATGGCATCATCGGGCCGGAATTGAGCGGCTCCCCGTCCCCGGCTAGAGGGCGGGGAGCCGTTTTGCGTTGAATGAAGCAGCCGCTCCGCCGCGGGCGGAGCCACCCCGGGGCGGGGGATGCCGGTGAAGGCCGGCTGGGCGCCCGAGAGGAAGAAGAACATGCGTCGCGTCGTCGTCACCGGTCTCGGCCTCGTCACTCCGCTGGGAGCGGACGTGGAGACCGCCTGGGCCAATATCATCGCCGCAAAGTCGGGCGCGGGCACCATCACCCGCTTCGACGCGACCGATTTCCAGTCGAACTACGCCTGCGAGGTAAAGCCTGCGGATCACGAATATGGCTTCGACGCCGGCAAGCGCGTCGACCACAAGATCCAGCGCCAGGTCGATCCGTTCATCGTCTACGGCATCGATGCCGCCGGCCAGGCGCTCGAGGATGCCGGGCTCGTCGACATGCCGGAGGAGGCGCGCTACCGCGCCGGCTGTTCGATCGGGTCGGGTATCGGCGGCCTGCCGGGAATCGAAAGCGAATCGCTGGTGCTCGCGGCCAAGGGGCCGAAGCGCGTCAGCCCGCACTTCGTCCACGGTCGCCTGATCAACCTGATCTCCGGCCAGGTCAGCATCAAATACGGGCTGATGGGGCCGAACCACGCCGTCGTCACCGCCTGTTCCACCGGCGCGCATTCGATCGGCGACGCTGCCCGCATGATCGCGATGGACGATGCAGACGTGATGCTCGCGGGCGGCGCGGAGAGCGCGATCTGCCCGATCGGTATCGCCGGCTTCGGCCAGGCGCGCGCGCTGTCAACGGGCTTCCGCGACGAACCGTGGCGTGCAAGCCGGCCGTACGACAAGGATCGGGACGGCTTCGTCATGGGCGAGGGTGCGGGCGTCGTCTGCCTCGAGGAATATGAGCATGCCAAGGCGCGCGGCGCCAAGATCTATGCCGAGGTGATCGGCTACGGCCTGTCGGGCGACGCCTATCACGTGACGGCGCCGCATCCGGAAGGTTCGGGCGCGTTCCGATCGATGCAGATGGCGATGCGCAAGTCGGGCCTCGCGCTGGAGGACATCGACTATATCAATGCCCATGGCACGTCGACGCCGCTGGGCGACGAGCTGGAGCTCGGCGCCGTCCGCCGTCTGTTCGGCAATGCGCTGGACGGCCTTTCCATGTCGTCGACCAAGTCGGCCATCGGCCACCTGCTGGGCGGCGCGGGCGCAGTGGAGAGCATCTTCTGCATCCTGGCGATGCGCGATCAGATCGTGCCGCCGACGCTCAACCTCGACAATCCGTCCGACAATTGCGTCGGCGTCGATCTCGTCCCGCATGTCGCGAAGAAGCGGAAGGTGCGGGCGGTGCTGAACAACTCCTTCGGATTTGGCGGCACGAACGCGTCGCTGGTGATGAAGGCGGTCTGACGACCGGGCCCGGGAGAGCTGACGTGCGCAAGGCCGGCTGCATCGGATTGCTGATCGCGCTCGTCGCGATCCTCGGCGCCTTCTGGGTCGTCCATGGCTGGGGCGGCAGCGGCCCCGCGCCGCGTACGCTCACCGTCCAGGTCGCGGAGGGCAGCACGCTCGCCGCGGCCGCGCGCGAACTGGAGAAGGCGGGCGCGATCCCGTCCGCCTCGCGGTTCCGCATGCTCGCGCGGCTGTTCGGATCGGGCGAGCCGATCAAGGCGGGCGAATATCGCATTCCCGCGCACACCAGCCAGTCGGACATCCTCAAGATGCTGCAGGGCGGGAAGGTCCTGCAGCGTCTGGTCGTGGTGCCCGAAGGCTATCCGTCGGTGCTCGTCCACGACGCGCTGATCAAGGCGGACGGGCTGGTCGGACCGGTCGCGGTGCCCGCGGAGGGATCGGTCCTGCCCGACAGTTACGCCTTCCAGCGCGGCGATACGCGCGCGGCCGTGGTGGCGCGGATGCAGAATGCGATGCGCACGTACCTCAAGGCAGCCTGGGCGAAGCGCAAGCCCGGCATCGCCGTGTCGACACCGGAACAGGCGATCATCCTCGCCTCGATCGTCGAGAAGGAAACGGGCAAACCCTCGGAGCGGCGCATGGTGGCGGCGGTGTACGGCAACCGCCTGCGCGCCGGCATGCCGTTGCAGGCCGATCCGACGGTGATCTATCCGATCACCAAGGGCAGGCCGCTCGGCCGGCGCATCCTGCGGTCCGAGCTGCGGGCAAAGAACGGCTACAACACCTATGCCGAGACCGGGCTGCCGGTAGGTCCGATCGCCAACCCGGGGCGTGCCTCCATCGATGCGGTTCTCGACCCGGCCCAGTCAAAGGCACTGTACTTCGTCGCCGATGGAACGGGTGGTCACGTCTTCGCGGACACGCTCGCGGAGCACAACGCCAACGTCCAGAAGTGGTACGCCATCCGTCGCGCCCGCGGCGAGATGTAGCCCTGACGCCGACCGCCGCCCGCCTATTCGCACGCAGTTGACGCAGCTGGCGTCACATATAGTATACGATGATGAGCTTCCATCTTCGTATAGCCGGTTCCGCCCTACTGCTGTCACTGATCGCGCCGCGTGCCGCAGCGGCCGAAGGCATGCCGCGCGTGGAATGGCGCGACGGACGGATGATGCTGCGCGTCGACGGCAAGCCCTTCCTCATCCTTGCCGCGCAATTGCACAATTCGAGCGCCTGGCCTGCGCGGTTGCCGGCCGCTTGGGCAGAGGCGGAGGCCATGGCGGCCAATACGATCGAGGCGCCCGTCTATTGGGAGCAATTCGAGCCGGCGCGCGGCCGATACGACACGACGAACGTCGACGCGCTGGTCGCCAAGGCGCGCGCCTCGGGAAAGCGGCTCATCCTGTTGTGGTTCGGGACGTGGAAGAACGGTCAGAACCATTATGCGCCGACCTGGGTGCGGGCCGATCCCATCGCATTTCCCCGCATGATCGACGTGCGCGGCGAGCCGATCGACGTGCTGTCGCCGCACGCACCGTCCAACCTCGACGCCGACCGGACGGCCTTCGTCGCGCTGATGCGACACCTCAGGACGACGGATGGCGACCGCCACACCGTCATCGCGGTGCAGGTCGAGAACGAGCCCGGCGCGATCGGTGCGATCCGTGACCATGGTGCGGCGGCGGAGGCGGCCTTCGCGGACGCGGTGCCCGCCGATCTCGTCGCCAGACTGGGCCGCAAGCCGGGTCGTTGGCGCGATGTCTTCGGTCCCGATGCGGAGGAGGCGTTCGGTGCCTGGGCGACCGCGCGCTACATCGAGCGCGTCGCCGCAGCAGGCAAGGCGGCCAATCCCTTGCCCGTCTATGTGAACACCTGGCTGCGCTACAAGGACAAGAAATATCCGGGCATCGATTATCCCAGCGGCGGCGCGGTCTGGACGATGCTGGATCTGTGGAAGGCGGCGGCGCCCTCCGTCGATTTCATCGGGACCGATATCTATACCGACGACGCCGGCGAATACCGCAAGGTGCTCGACCAATATGCCCGTGCGGACAATCCGTCCTGGGTTTCCGAAACGGGCTTCGACGCCAAGACCGCGCCGTTCCTGTTCTACGTCCTCCAGCGTGGCGGCGTGGGCTTTTCCGTATTCGGCATCGACGCCGACCCCGTCACGCCGGCGACGGAGGCCGCGACGGCGGCGCATCGCGCCAATTTCCTGATGCTCGATCCGATACGCGCCCTCGTCGCCCAGGCAGCGTTCGACCGGCGTCTCTATGCCGCGGTGGAAGAGCCCGGCCGCGCCAAGCAGATGCTGTCGCTCTCCGACGGCTGGGCAGCGCAGCTCAGCTTCGGACCGCCGCCCTGGGGCGATACGCCTGCCATCCTTGCCAATTCGCCGTCACAATCGGGCCGCGCGATGGTGATCCGGCTTGGGACGGACGATTGGCTCGTCAGCGGTATCGACACGCGGGTCGAATTCCTCCGGACCGCCGCCGACGGCCGCCATGGACAGCTGCTGCGCGTCGAGGAAGGCGAGATGCGCGACGGGGTGTGGCACGCCACACGCTGGTTGAACGGTGACGAGACCGATTACGGTCTCAATTTCGGCCCCGTCCCCAAGTTGCTGCGCGTCAGGACGGGCAGCTACTGAGCGGTCGTCCGCCGTCCCGATGGCCGTGCGGGGCATCGGGAAGGCGGTCATCCGGACATTTCAGCCGTAAAGCGGGCGGATAACCCGGGTCGAAGCCGTCATGCCCCGTCAGCGGCGCAGTCCGCTCGCCGCCCGCGCCTTCGCCTCGACCTCGGCCATCGTGCCGCCCGTGACCCAGCTGCCCCCGACGCACAATACCGGATCGAACGCCAGCCAGTCGGGCGCGCTCGCTTCGGTGATGCCTCCCGTCGGGCAGAAGCGGCACTGGTAGAAGGGGGCGGCGAGCGCCTTCAAGGCCTTCAGCCCGCCGGAGGTCTCAGCTGGAAAGAACTTGAAGTGCGTGAGGCCAAGGTCGAGCCCGCGCATGATGTCGCCCGCGGTGGCGGTGCCGGGCAGATAGGCGACGCCCGCGTCGATGATCGGCCTCGCCAGACGTTCGGTCAGGCCGGGAGAAACGATGAACTCGACGCCCGCATCGATGACGTCGCGCGCCTGCCGTTCGTTGACGACCGTGCCCGCGCCGACGATCGCGCCGGGAACCGTCTTCATCTCGGCGATCGCTTCCATCGCGGCACCGGTGCGCAGAGTCACCTCGAGCACTTTCAGCCCCCCGGCGACCAGCGCCTCGGCCAGCGGTCGCGCGGTGGCGGCGTCGTCGATCACCAGCACCGGGATGACGGCGCTGGTCTGCATGATGGTGGCGATTTCGGTCATGGCGTACGTCCTTATTGGCCGGTGTGCTGCTGCGCGAAGGCGGCTGCGGCGCCGAACAGGCCGGGCTGGGGATGGGTGATGAGCTTGACTGGCAGGCCGGCCATCATCGACTGGAATCGACCCTTGGCGACGAACCGCTGATCGAAGCCGGAGCGGATCAGCTTGTCCTTGATCCTCAGGCCCAGGCCCCCGGCGATCACGACGCCCTTCGCACCATGCGCCAGCGCGAGATCGCCCGCGACCGCGCCCAGCGAGAGACAGAACCGGTCGAGCGCGGCAAGGGCGATCGAATCGGTGCCGTCGAGTGCCTCCGTCCAGATCGTCTTGTCGTCACGGCTGGGGACGGGGCGCGCCTCCATTTCCGCCAGCGTCTCGTAGATCGCGACGATGCCGGGGCCGGAGCAGATGCGCTCCGCCGACACGCGCGTATAGGTGCGGCGCAGGCGGCGCAAAATCGCATCCTCGATCGCGTCGAGGGGCGCGAAGTCCATGTGCCCACCCTCGGTCGCAAGCACGTGATAGGTGGCCGGGGTCTTCAGCACCTGCGCAACGCCAAGGCCCGTGCCCGGCCCGCAGACCGTCGTGATGCCGTCAGTCGGGATCGGGATGTCCGGCCCGCAGAGGTGGATGAAATGCTCCTGCGGCAGCTGCGCCACCGCGTGGCCGACCGCGCCGAAATCGTTGATGACGGTGTAGATGTCCGCGCCCAGCCGCTCCGGGATCAGCGACGGGCGGATCACCCAGGGGTTGTTCGTCAGGCGGATGACGTCGCCGGTGATGGGCGAGGCGACCGAGATCGCCGCCGCGTTCGGCAACACGCCGCCCCGCGACGCGGCGAACGCCTGCCACGCCGTCTGGAGACTGGCGTGATCCGCCGTCTTGAGCGTCATCGGGTCGCCGATCGCTGTCACGCGACCGCCGTCCACCTCCGCGATCGCGAAGCGCGCGTGCGTTCCCCCGATGTCCACGGCTACGATGTGCATTCATCCCTCCCTAAAGGCTCGACCCGCGCCTCGCACCTCCCGCCGATCGTTCGGTCGGGGAAGACCATCGCCCGCAGGCGATGGGAGACGCGCAATCCCGTATCCTACAGTCCCGCCGCCGCGAGCATCGGCGACGCGCCCAGCTCGGCCGCATCGGCGAACTGGCGGAACATCGCAAACAGCTCGCGACCCATGCCCTCTGCCGGCGGCGGCGCGTCGGCGAGCGGCCGTGCCGCCCATTCCGCCGCATCGACCAACGCCTCCAGCGTACCGGCCTCGGCATCGAGGCGGATCACGTCGCCGTCGCGAAGCTTGCCGATCGCGCCGTTCCCCAGCGCCTCCGGCGAGCAATGGATCGCGCACGGTACCTTGCCGCTCGCGCCCGACATGCGCCCGTCGGTGACCAGCGCGACCTTGAAGCCGCGGTTCTGCAGCACGCCCAGCGGCGGCGTCAGCTTGTGCAGTTCCGGCATGCCGTTGGCGCGCGGGCCCTGGAAGCGGACGACCACGACGACGTCGCGCTCCAGCTCGCCCGCCTTGAACGCGGCAAGGACCTCCGCCTGGTCGGCGAAGACGCGCGCCGGTGCCTCGACGATCCAGCGCGATCGCTCGACCGCCGACACCTTGATGCAGGCGCGGCCGATATTGCCGGTCAGGATGCGCATGCCGCCATCGGCGGAGAAGGGGGCCGTGACAGGGCGCAGGATCGTATCGTCGCCGCTGTCGCCCACCGGCTCCCAGGCGAGCGCGTCGTCCTGCATCACCGGACGCTGCGCATAGGCGTGCAGATCGCCGCCGCCAATCGTCGGGATGTCGCCATGGAGCAGGCCGGCCGACAGCAGTTCGCGGATCACGAACGGCATGCCGCCCGCTTCCTCGAAGCCGTTCACGTCCGCCGAACCGTTCGGATAGACGCGCGCGATCAGCGGCACCGCCTGCGACAGGCGATCGAAATCCTCCCAGTCGATGACGATGCCCGCCGCCCGCGCGATGGCGGGCAAGTGCATCAGATGATTGGTCGATCCGCCCGTGGCGAGCAGTCCGACCGCGGCGTTCACCACCGCCCGCTCGTCGACGCAATGGCCGAGAGGCCGGTAATCGTCGCCACGCCAGCCGAGCCGCGCCAGCCGATGCACCGCCGCCCGCGTCAGTTCCTGACGCAGCTTGGTCTGCGGCTGGACGAAGGCGGCGCCCGGCATGTGCAGGCCCATCACCTCCATCATCATCTGGTTGGTGTTGGCCGTGCCGTAGAAGGTGCAGGTGCCCTTGCCGTGATAGGCCTGGATCTCGGTGTCGAGCAGTTCGTCGCGTGTCGCTTCGCCGACGGCATAGCGTTCACGAACCGCCGCCTTCGCCTTGTTCGCGATGCCGGTCGGCATGGGCCCGCCCGGGATCAGCACCATCGGTAGATGTCCGAAGCGCAGCGCACCCATCAGCAGGCCGGGCACGATCTTGTCGCAGATGCCGAGCAGCGCCGCGCCCTCGAACGTGCCGTGGCTCAGCGCGATCGCAGTCGAGAGCGCGATCGTATCGCGGCTGAACAGCGACAGTTCCATGCCGGCATAGCCCTGCGTCACGCCGTCGCACATGGCGGGCACGCCGCCCGCGACCTGCGCGGTCGCGCCGACCTCGCGCGCCCAGACCTTCATGAGTTCCGGGTAGCGATAATAGACGGCGTGCGCCGACAGCATGTCGTTGTACGCCGTCACGATACCGATGTTCATGCCCGCGTCGGCGCGCATCGCGTCGCGGTCCTCGGCGGTGCCGGCATAGGCGTGGGCGAGATTGGCGCAGCCGAGGTTCGGGCGGCGCACGCCATTGTCCCGCTCGCGCTCGATCAGCGCGAGATAGGCGGAACGGGTCGGCCGGGATCGTTCGATGATCCGGTCGGTAACGGCGGAAACGGCGGGATTCATGGGGAGGAAATCCGTCCGAGAGGGTGGGGCGCCGGTCAAGGAGCCCAGTGGATGTCGACGGGCAGCTCGACGTCTGCGAGTACCCGACCGATGGGATAGGGCGAGGACGGCCCCTGGTCGATGGCCTTTTCGATCACATCGCGCTTCGCCTGGCCGGTCACCGCGATCATCAGCGCGCGCGCGCTGGCGATGGCGGCGCGCGACAGCGACACGCGGGCGACGGGCGCCTCCGGCGGCAGCGGATCGGGCATCACGCCGAGCATGCGCCGCTCCTTGGGGCCGTTCAGCGCCTCGTCGAAATCGGGGCCTGGAAAGATGGAGGCGGTATGGCCGTCGCCGCCGACCCCCAGCAGACACAGGTCGAGCGGCCAGTGCAGGTCCTGCATCAGCGCGTCGGCGGAACGGCCGGCGGCCTTATAGTCCTCGGTCTGCTTGGGGACGATCGGGATGACACGCGCGCCCTTGGGGATGAACAGCTTGCCGAGCTGCGTGACGTTCGACAGCGGATCGCCGAGCGGTACGATCCGCTCGTCGCCCGGAACGATCGTCACGCGCTTCCAGTCGAGCTTGGCCTGCGCCAGCTTCTCATAGGCGGGGAAGGGCGTCTTGCCGCCCGCCAGCGCGATGACCGCGGAGCCGCGTGCATCGATCGCGCTTTCGATGACGAACTGGATGTCGCCGGCGATCGCCTCGGCGAGTTCGCCCGCGTCGTCATAGTCCCACCATTCGATCTCGGTCATAATGCTTCTCCATCCCGGCAGTACGCGCTGCCGCGCTCCTGCGAAGGCAGGAGCCCAGGGCCACGAGCGGCCCGGCTGATCACTCTGGGTCCCTGCGTCCGCAGGAACACGTGGGTCAATCGTCTTGCCAGGTCACGCCGTCGCGTTCGGTCAGCGCGATGGCGCCGGCCGGACCCCAGGTGCCGGCGGCATAATGTTTCGGCTTGGTCTGGTTCGCCGCCCAGCCGGCGCGGATCGCATCGATCCACTTCCACTGCGCCTCGACCTCGTCGCGGCGGACGAACAGTGTCTGGTCGCCTTCGATCAGGTCGAGCAGCAGCCGCTCATAGGCGATCCGGCGGCGCGTGCCGGCAAATTCCGCGTCGAGGCTGAGGTTTAGCGGGACTTCGCGCAGGCGCAGCCCGTCGCGATCGAGCCCCGGCTCCTTGGTCATCACCAGCAGCTGGATATATTCCTCCGGCTGGAGGCGGATCACCAGCGTGTTGGGCTGAAGGATCCCGCCGCGGCCGGAGAACATCGAGTGCGGTACCGGCTTGAACTGGATCGCAATCTCGCTGCGCCGCTTGGCCATGCGCTTGCCGGTGCGCAGGTAGAAGGGTACGCCCTGCCACCGCCAATTGTCGATGAACGCCTTGATCGCGACGAACGTCTCCACGTCGCTGTCGTAGCCGAGCTCCTCGTCATAGCCCTTGACGACCTTGCCGCCGACGGCCCCTTCTTCATACTGGCCGGTGACGGTGCACGACTGGACCGCCTCCGGACTGATTTGGCGCAGCGAGCGGAACACCTTCGCCTTCTCGTCGCGGATCGCGGTGCCGTCATAGAGGGCGGGGGGCTCCATCGCGATCAGCGCGACGAGCTGCAGCATGTGATTGGCGACCATGTCGCGCAGCGCACCCGCGCCTTCGTAATAGCCGGCACGGTCCTCCAGCCCGACCGTCTCCGCGATCGTGATCTGGACATTGTCGATACCCTGCGCGTTCCAGATCGGTTCGAACATCGAATTGCCGAAGCGCAGCGCCAGGATGTTCTGGACGGTTTCCTTGCCCAGATAATGGTCGATGCGGAAGATCCGGTCCTCCGGAAAAGCGCGCGCGACGGTGTCGTTGATCTCGATCGACGAGGCAAGGTCGTAGCCCAGCGGCTTCTCGAGCGCGATTCGGACAGTCGATCCGGTCAGCCCGACCTTCTCCAGTCCCTCGACCGCCGATTCGAACAGCGACGGCGCGGTCGACAGGTAGATGGCGAGGCCGCCCGAGATGTCGCCGATCTTGTCGGCGAGCGGCTGGAAGCTGTTCGGGTCGGACAGGTCGGCCGGCTGGAACTGGATACGCTCCATGAAGGTGCCGAGGGCGCTCTCGTCCTTGCGATCCGCGGGCAGGAACTCGTCGAGCGCCTTCTTGACCACGTCGCGATAGCCGTCGTCGTCCATGTCGCCACGAGCCGATCCGGTGATCGTCAGGTCCTTGGGCAGCAGCCCGTCGGCGTGGAGGCCGTACAGCGAGGGCAGCAGCATCCGCTTGGCGAGATCGCCGGTCGCGCCGAACAGCAGGAGCTTGCCAACGGGATTGCGCTGCATGTCGCTATTCCTTCGTCAGGGTCAGGCCGGCGAGCGGATCGAGGCCGGCCATGATGTTGAGATTCTGTACCGCGGCACCGCCCGCGCCCTTGCCAAGATTGTCCAGCGTCGCGACCAGTCGCGCCTGCCCGGTGCCGGCATTGCCGCAGACGCGCAGGCTCATGCCGTCGGTGCCGGCGTGCTCCTCGATCACCGCGGTCGCGACGTCGCCGGGCATCACGCGGACCAGCGGACTCGCCGCATAGGCCTCCATCAGCACCGATTCGATGTCCGCCAGGGTCGGCGCCGCGGGCAGATGCAGGAGGGGAAGGGGCACCTCGCCGAGCATGCCGCGCAAAAGCCGGGCGACGGCCGGTGCGAAGATCGGCGGATGCGTCAATCCGGCATGCGCGCGCATTTCGGGCAGGTGCTTGTGCGCGCAGCCGAGCGCATAGGCCCGAAAGGCCGTGTCCGTCGCGCCTTCCTCGAACTCCGCGATCATCGCCTTGCCGCCGCCCGAATAGCCCGACACGGCGTTGAACGACAGCGGCCAGTCCGGGGGCACCAGGCCGGCGCGGACCAGGGGCCGCACCAGCGCCAGGAAAGCCGTCGGGTAGCAACCGGGGTTGGCGACGAACCGGGCCGCCGCGATCCGATCGGCCTGATCCGGCTCCAGCTCCGCGAAACCATAGGTCCAGCCCTCCGCGACGCGGTGGGCGGTCGACGCATCGATCACGCGCGTGCGGTCGTTGCGAATGAGGGCGACCGCCTCGCGCGCAGCGTCGTCGGGCAGGCAGAGGATCGCGATGTCGCAGTCGTTCAGCGCCTCCTCGCGCGCCGCCGCATCCTTCCGGCGCGCCTCGTCGAGCGTGACGACGGCAAGGTCGGTCCGCCCCGCCAGGCGCTCGCGGATGTCGAGCCCGGTCGTGCCGACCGCACCGTCGATGAAGACGGAGACGCTCACGCCGCGGAGTCCAGCACGGTCCGGTCGACATAGCCGACAAGGCCAGTGGCGGGTGCGCGACCCCAAGCGTGATCGCCGGCCAGTTCGAGCACCTCGAAGGCGTCACCCGCCTTCATCTCGCCGATCGGCTCGCTGCGCGTGCGATCCCCGTACAAGGTCGCCTGCGACGTCACGACGGTCGGCAGGGCAGCGGCATAATGCGGCGCGAACACCTGATCGGCGAGGCGCACGTCGGCCAGGTCACCGCGCACGGCATGCGTACGGGGATCAAGCACGACCGACCGTCCGGTCAGCGCGAAGGCCTTACGCGCCGAGTCGGGCTGGCTGGAGGGCGCCGCCGCGGTGGGCTGGCGATCCGGCGTCGCCGAGGAAATGCCCGAACTCTTCAAGAAACTCTGCCCCTTCGGAAGTACGCGCGACGAAGATGTTGCGCTTGTCGCTGTCGTCACGTTGGCGGCGCAGATAGCCGAGCGCGCCCAACCTATTCAAGGCGCGCGTGACGACGGGCTTCGATACGTTCAATGCGCGCGCCAGACCGCGCACCGTATGGGGGCCGGGATTCAGATAGACCAGCAAGAGCAACGCCATTTGCCGGTTGGTGAGATCCGGCTCGCCGGACCGGACGTAATCGACCAGGGCGGTCATCCACGTCGACAAGGACTGAGCAGCTGTTCCCACGTGCAAATACCCGCATCTGCGCCGTTTCCGGGCGTCGTTTCGCGTTCATAACGCCGCGCGTTGCCGCTGGTTTCCGCAGAAAATTAACGAAACGACAGGGACGCCGCGCGACCGGGCGACGGCAGGGTATGCGGACGCCCGGTTGATCCTCCCGCGCTTCCCGCTTATGTGCGCGCCTTCACCGACAATTCGGGTCTCTCGATGTTCACCTTCCTTCTCGTCGTCCATGCCATCATCGCCGCCGCGCTCGTGACGGTGATCCTGATGCAGCGGTCGGAGGGTGGCGGCCTCGGCATGGGCGGCAGCCCGTCCGGCCTGATGTCGGCACGCGGCGCGGCCGATTTCCTGACGCGTATGACTTCGATCCTCGCGACGCTGTTCGTCGCGATGTCGGTCGCGCTCGCCTTCCTCGCGGCGAGCAGCAAGACGCAGACGATCGACACCTCGCTCGCCCGGACGGTTTCCGCGCCGCGGCAGGACGCGGTGCCGAACGCGCCGGCCGATGCCGCGCCGGTGCCCGCGAACGGCGTCGCTCCGGCGACCGCACCTGCCGACAACGGCGCGGTACCGCTCGCCCGCTAAGACCGTTCTGCGGTTCGCCGCATAAACGCGCGTCCCCGTGGCGCGCGCTCTTGTCGTTTGCCCCCCATCCAAGCTAGGCGTTTTTTCCCATGGCGCGGTATATTTTCATCACCGGCGGCGTGGTTTCGTCGCTCGGCAAAGGCCTTATGGCGGCCTCTCTCGCAGCTCTGCTCCAGGCGCGCGGCTATCGCGTCCGGATCCGGAAGTTCGATCCCTATCTCAACGTCGATCCGGGCACGATGAGTCCGTATCAGCATGGCGAGGTCTATGTGACCGACGACGGGGCGGAGACCGACCTCGACCTTGGCCACTATGAGCGATTCACCGGCGTCGCCTCTCGCCAGTCGGACAACGTCACCTCGGGCCGCATCTACAAGACGATCATCGAGCGCGAGCGGCGTGGCGATTATCTCGGCGCGACGGTGCAGGTGATCCCCCACGTCACCGACGCAATCAAGGCCTTCGCCAAGGCGGAAACCGACGATCTGGACTTCGTGCTGTGCGAAATCGGCGGCACGGTCGGTGACATCGAATCGCTGCCGTTCATCGAGGCGATTCGCCAACTGAAGAACGAGGTCGGACGCGGCAACGCGATCAGCATCCACGTCACGCTGGTGCCCTATATCTCCGCTGCGGGCGAGCTGAAGACCAAGCCGACGCAGCATTCGGTGCGCGAGCTCGCCGCGCTCGGCGTCGCGCCCGATGTACTCGTCTGCCGCTGCGAGAAGCCGCTGCCACCGTCGGAGCGGGCCAAGATCGCGCTGTTCTGCAACGTACCCGAAAGCGCGGTCATTCCCGCGCTCGACGCGAAGAGCATCTATGCGGTGCCGCTGCAATATCACGGCGAAGGCCTCGATTCGGAAGTGCTGCGCGCGTTCGGCATCACGCCCTCGTCGGCGCCGGACCTGTCGCGCTGGACCGATATCGTCGACCGGCTGACCAATCCGGAGGGCGAGGTGACGGTCGGCGTGGTCGGCAAATATGTCGGGCTGCAGGATGCCTATAAGTCCTTGAACGAGGCGCTGGTCCACGGCGGCATCGCCAATCGGGTCAAGGTCAATGTCCGCTGGATCGATGCGGAACTGTTCGAGAATGACGCGGACGAGATCGTCGCGCAGCTCGAGCCATGCGATGCGATCCTCGTGCCGGGCGCGTTCGGCGAGCGCGGCGCGGAAGGCAAGATCAAGTCGGTGAGGTTCGCCCGCGAGCGCGAAATCCCCTATTTCGGCATCTGCTTCGGCATGCAGATGGCCTGTATCGAGGGGGCCCGTGATCTCGCGGGTATCGCGCAGGCATCTTCCACCGAATTCGGCCCGACCGAGGAACCCGTCGTCGGTCTCATCACCGAATGGATGGGGCGTGACGGTCTCGAGAAGCGCGAGGCGTCGGGCGACCTGGGCGGCACGATGCGGCTGGGTGCGTACGAGGCCGCGCTTGCGGGCAATTCGGTCGTCGCATCGATCTATGGCGGCACGACGATCCATGAGCGCCACCGCCATCGGTACGAAGTGAACACGCACTACAAGGACGCGCTGGAGAAGGGCGGGCTGGTGTTCAGCGGCATGTCGCCCGACGGCACGCTGCCGGAAATCGTCGAACGGCCCGATCATCCCTGGTTCGTCGCGGTGCAGTTCCATCCAGAGCTGAAGAGCAAGCCGTTCGATCCCCACCCGCTGTTCGCGAGCTTCATCGCGGCCGCGGTAAAGCAGAGCCGCCTGGTCTAGGGCTCAAACCCAATCAGCGGGTTGAATTGGGGGGCGTTTTTCCTGATCCACTGTAGGCGTGGGTCACGGAAGTGCGGGCATCGCGCTGTTTTGGTTGTCGGATGAAGCGTGGGCGGCGATCGTGACGCACCTGCCCAAGGATCAGCCTGGAGCGCGACGGGTGGACGATCGGCGGGTGATCTCCGGCATCCTGCATGTGCTCAAGATCGGCTGTCGCTGGTGCGATTGCCGGCCGAGTACGGGCCCGCGACGAGGGTCTACAATCGGTTCATTCGGTGGCCGCCACGAGGTTTCTGGCTCAAGCTGCTGGATGCGCTGGTGGACGCAGGCGCGGTGACGAGGAGCACCGCCATCGGCAGCCACCGCCTTGGCGTTCTGGCTCTGAACGAGCCTGAATTCTGGTAATTAACCTACGTGCGTGGAAGCGGCGCCGGCCCTCACCGCCAACCGGCCGCCCACTCGGCCTATCCTGGATCGGCGGCCAGACGGGGGTGAGGGCCGGTCCCCGAGCCGATCCACTTTTGCTGGATCGCACGACAGCTCTTCGACCACAGAATAAAGGCGCCCGGGCCCGTCGGCCCGGACGCCCCACGGCGTCTGGAAAAGGGAGCAACAGACGCCGAACCGGTGATCAGGCCGCCTTGGCCTCGCCCGTCTGGTTCTCGACGGCGGCGAGCGGCGCGCCCGTCTTGATCGCAATGCTCTTCGGCTTCATCGCCTCCGGCACCTCGCGGACCAGGTCGATGACGAGCAGGCCGTCGTTCAGACGCGCATCCTCGACGAAGACGAAGTCGGCGAGTTCGAAGCGGCGCTCGAAGCTGCGATTCGCGATACCGACGTGCAGGAAGTTGGCGTTGCCGCCCTTGTCTTCCTTCTTGCCGGTGACGAGCAGCAAATTCTGCTGCGCGGTGATGTCGATCTCCTCACGGCTGAAGCCGGCTACCGCTAGCGTGATGCGATAACGGTCGTCGGCGAGACGCTCGAGATTGAACGGCGGATAATTCTCGGCCGCGTTGCTGCGGGCATTGGCCTCGAGCAAGTCGAACAGTCGGTCAAAACCGATCGTCGAGCGGCGATAGGGGGTCAGATCGAGTCGCATGGTCAAATCCTCCAGATGAAGCGAGATGAACGAGCCGGCATCCACCGATGTGCGATGCCGTCGCACGACCCCGAGGGCATCGTGCGAACCGACATTTGGGGTGTGTTCCGGCCATTTCAAGACCTGCTAAGCTGTTGAAAAGGGGTGCAGTTGTTGGCGGCATGAAGCTCCGCTTCGTCGCGCCCAAGGTTCAGCCGTGTTGATCCTCCATCGGAATGATGGACTTTTGCCCAAACGGTTCAGGGGACGACACGGATGACGCTCACGCTCGCGCTGCTGCTAGCCGGCCAGACCGCCGCGCCCACCACGCCGCCCACCACCTCGCCGCCGCCCGCGCAGGCTGGCGATGCCAGCCAGGCGCCCGACGCGCCCCAGACGCAGGTCGGCGACATCGTCGTCACCGCGCGGCGACGGGCCGAATCGGTGCAACGGGTGCCGATCGCCATGTCGGTGATCGGCGGCGCGGACATCGACAAGACCGGCGCCTTCAACGTCAACCGCCTGCAGCAGCAGCAGCCTGCGCTGCAATTCTATTCGAGCAATCCGCGCAATTCCGCGATCAACATCCGCGGGCTCGGTGCGCCCTTTGGCCTCACCAACGACGGGATCGAACAGGGCGTCGGCTTCTACGTCGACGGGGTCTATATCGGGCGGATCGGCGCCTCGACCTTCGACTTCGTCGACGTCGAGCGGGTCGAAGTGCTGCGCGGGCCGCAGGGCACGCTCTATGGCAAGAACACGACGGCCGGCGCGCTCAACATCACCACCCGACCGCCAAGCTTCACGCCGGAGGCGCGCGTCGAGCTGAGCGCGGGCAATTATCAGTTCGTGCAGGCGAAGGCCTCGGTCTCGGGTCCGCTGTCCGATAGCGTCGCGATCCGCCTGTCCGCCTCGTCGACACAACGCGAGGGCACGATCCGCGACGTCACCTCGGGTCGCGACCTCCATCGGCAGGACAATAACGGCCTGCGCGGGCAATTGCTCTGGAATGCCACCGACGCGCTGCACTTCACGCTTTCGGGCGATTACAACGTCCAGAACCCTTTGTGCTGCGTTCAATATTATGCCCGGGTCGGCGCGACGCAGCGGTCTCTCGCGCGGCAATATGCCGCGCTTGCCGCCGCGCTCGGCTATCGCCCGCCGAGCACCAACCCCTTCGACCGCGTCACCGACCTCGACGCCGGCATCAATTCGCGACAGGAGATCGGCGGCGTCTCGCTGGTCGGCGACTGGGACCTCGGCCCGGCGACGCTGACCTCCGTCAGCGCATGGCGCTATTGGGATTGGCAGCCGCAGAACGACCGCGACTTCACCGGCCTGCCGATCACCACCGTGTCGCAGAACCCTTCGCAGCAGAAGCAGGTGTCGCAGGAACTGCGGCTGGCCTCGAACGGCACCAATCGTCTGGACTATACGGTGGGGGCCTTCGTCTTCCATCAGGTCATCAACACCCAGGGCTCGCAGGTCCAGGGACCGGCGGCGAGCCGTTTCCTGCTGTCCGGCGCGGATGCCGCCAATCCCAACGTGCTCAACGGCCTGACGTCGACCAACGCGATCCGGTTCGACAACACGAGCTTCGCCGTGTTCGGCAAGCTCAATTGGGCGCTGACCGACGCGCTGCACATCCAGCCGGGCATCCGCATCAACTACGACCGCAAGTCGGGCTTCTACGAATCGATCGTCAGCATCCGCAACGCGCAATATGCCTTCACCGCCCCCGCGGATAACGTCGCGCAGCTCCTCGCCGCGCAACCGACCGCTGCGGCGCGCACGACCTTCCAGAACCAGATCAACACGCTGGCACCGCAACGCTACAGCCCGCGGTTCAGCGCCTGGAACACGTCGGGCGATGTCACCGTGTCCTATGACGTCAGCGCCGATATCCACGCCTATGCGACCTATGCGCGCAGCTTCAAGTCGGGCGGGATCAACCTGTCGGGCCTGCCGCTCAACGCGACCAGCACCGGCGTCGACCTGACGACACAGACGGTGAAGCCGGAGAAGGTCAACAATTACGAGATCGGGCTGAAGACGCAGTTCCTCGACCGGCGTCTGACACTCAACCTCGCCGGCTATTGGACCGACGTGTTCGATTACCAGGCCACGGTGAACAACAATGCGATCAACGTGATCCGCGGGTATCTGGCCAATGCCGGGCAGGTCCGGTCACGTGGGTTCGAATTCGATTCGCGCTTCCAGCCGAGCCGCCGCCTCAACCTCTACATCAGCGGCGCCTACACGGATGCCCGCTATGTCCGCTTCACCAACGCCCCATGTCCGCCGGAGCTGTCGGGCGGCACCGCGACCGCGCCGGGTGGCGTCACCGACCCGGCCGGCACGCCGGGCGGTCGCAGCCCCCCTTTCTGCGACATTTCGGGCCAGCGGTTGCCCGGCATATCCAAATGGTCCTTCTCCTACGGCGGCGAATACAGCCTCCCCGTCGGCGGCAAGGGCGGCGAAGCCTATGTCGGCTACGACGGCAATTACCGTTCGCGCTTCTCGTCGAACCCCTCGCCCTCGGCCTATACCTGGGTGGAGGGCTACGCCCTGTCCAATGTGCGGGCGGGGTATCGCGAGGGCGGGATCAACGTGTTCGGCTGGATCCGCAACCTGTTCGACCGCGACTATTTCGAGTTGCTCTCGACGCAATCCGGCAGCACCGGGCTGATCGTCGGCCAGCCCGGCGATCCGCGCACCTATGGCGTGACGGTATCGACCCGATTCTGATGCCCGGCCGGCCGGACGGCCTTGACCGTCGCCGGCCGGCGTTATGATCCGGTTCAGGATTGATCTGCGATAGATGACAGTGCCGGACAGGGGGTGCGAATTGGAAGCTCCCATCCTCTGCCCGGCTGATCGGGCGACCGTGCGCGGGTCGCAGAAACGGCAAACGCCCGGACCGTTTCCGATCCGGGCGCCTGCGTGACGAAAACTCGTCAGCCCCCTTTAAGTCTTGTCGAGCGTCGCGCGTATCGCTGCGCCGTCTCGCCAAGTTCCCCGAACCACGGCCTTTGCCTGTGTCTCAGATGAGTTTGTGCTAGGCACCCCGACGGCAGTTGTCACCGGCAATGTCGCGGCCTGCCGACGATTGCCGCGACCCTGTGTCGAATCCGCAACATCTCGTTGCATGGGGCCGATACGCACCCTAGAGCCCGTGCCATGATCCTCTCTCGATACGAACGGATGATCGCCCGCCGCTATCTGCTGCCGGGCAAGGGGGAGGCCTTCATCTTCCTCGTCGCGTCGATCAGTCTCGTCGCGGTCATGCTCGGCGTCGCCGCGCTGGTGATCGTGATGAGCGTGATGAACGGCTTTCGCGCCGAGCTTTTCGACAAGATCGTCGGGCTGAACGGTCATGCGGTGATCCAGAGCGTCAGCGGGCGCATGCCCGACTGGCAGGATATCGTGAAGCAGGCCCGCGCGACGCCGGGCGTGACGAGCGCTGTGCCCCTGATCGAGCAGCCGCTCGCGGCGACCTACAACGGACGCGCGGAGGCGGCGCTGGTCCGCGGCATGCGCATCGCCGACATGCGCGGCGCGGTCGGGTCGAAGATCGTCATGGGCTCGATGGCCAACATCACGCCCGGCGGCGGCCAGATCGCCATCGGCTCGCGCCTGGCGGAGGCCCTGGGGGCGAGTGTCGGCAGCGAGATCCAGCTGTTCAGCCCGCAGGGACAGACCACGCCCTTCGGTACCGTACCGCGCATCGTCAGCTATCGGATCGGCGCGATCTTCGAAATCGGCCTATACGACTATGACAAGGCCTATGTGATGATGCCGATGGAGGACGCGCAGCAACTGCTGCTGCTCGGCCAGTCGGTCGGCATGATCGAGGTGCAGACCGCGAACGCGGACAAGGTGGGCGAGATACTGGCGCCGCTGGGCGACAAATTGCCGCCCGGCACGGTCATCCAGGACTGGCGATCGATGAACGCGCAGCTGTTCCAGGCGCTGGCGGTGGAGCGCGTGGCGATGTTCACCGTGCTGTCGATCATCATCCTGGTCGCGGTGTTCAATATCCTCTCCAGCCTGATCATGCTGGTCCGCGCCAAGACGCGCGACATCGCGATCCTGCGGACGATGGGGGCGACGCGCAGCGGCATGATGCGCATCTTCATGGTCGTCGGCACGACCATCGGCGCGCTCGGCACCGTCGCGGGGTTGATCCTGGGCGCGATCTTCCTTTTCTATCGGCAGGGCGTGGTGAACTTCGTACAGTTCGTGACGGGCCAGAACCTCTGGGACCCGTCGATCCGCTATCTCACCGAACTGCCGTCGAAGACCGATCCCGTCGAGGTCATCGTCATCACCGCCATGGCTCTCGTCTTCAGCTTCCTCGCCACGCTCTATCCCGCGTGGAAGGCAGCGAGCACCGATCCGGTTCAGGTCCTGCGCTATGAATGATGTCGAAGGCCAAGCCGCAACCCGGCTTCACCAACCGGGCGGCGCCGGAACGCAGCATGCGTCCATGACCGGGGGCGCCGTTCTCCAGACGCGCGGCCTGGCGCGCAGCTTCACGCAAGGCGGCCATACAATCGACGTCCTGCGCGGCGTCGACCTGATGGTGGGGCCGGGCGAGATCGTGGCGCTTCTCGGCCCCTCGGGATCGGGAAAGTCGACCCTGCTGCAGGCGGTCGGACTGCTCGAGGGCGGATTCCAGGGATCGATCCGTATCGGCGACGAGGAGGCCGCGAGCCTCGACGCGCATGGTCGCACGGTGATGCGGCGCGACCGCCTGGGCTTCGTGTACCAGTTCCACCACCTGCTGCCCGATTTCAACGCGATTGAGAATGTACTGCTGCCGCAGCTCATCCACGGCGCCGAGCGGGCGCCCGCGGAAGCGCGGGCGGCGGCGCTGCTGTCCGCGCTCGGGTTGGGTCACCGCCTGACCCACCGGCCTAGCCAGCTCTCCGGCGGCGAGCAGCAGCGCGTCGCCGTGGCGCGAGCGCTCGCCAATCGCCCCATGCTGATCCTCGCGGACGAGCCGACCGGCAATCTCGACGAGCATACGGCCGACATCGTCCTCGCCGAATTCCTCCGCCTCGTTCGTGGCGAAGGGTCGGCGGCGCTGATCGCAACCCACAACGAGCGGTTGGCGCAGCGCATGGACAGGATCGTCCGGTTGCACGAGGGCGTGCTGTCGTGAACGTCTGGGGCGAGACGCCGACGCTGGTCGGGCGTCACGTCACGCTGCGGCCGCTGACGGAAAGCGATCTGCCGGCGCTTGTCGACGTCGCGCGGGCCGGCGACCTGTGGGACATCTTCTACGCCAATGTCTCGCTCATGCGGACGCCGGAACGCTGGTGGGCGGCGGCCTCGCGCGAGCGTGATTTCGGTCGCGCCCTTTTGTTCGCCGCCGAAACGCCCGACGGCGCGGTGGTCGGCACGACGCGCTACATGCGGCTTGCCCCGACGCATCGGCGCCTCGAGATCGGCGGCACCTTCTATGCCAAGGCCGTGCAGCGTACGGGCGTGAACACCGAGGCCAAGCTGCTGCAGCTCGCGCATGCCTTCGAGGCGATGGACGTGCAATGCGTGCAGATCCGTACCGATGCGCTCAACCGGCGGAGCCAGGCGGCGATCGAGCGCCTCGGCGCGAAGAAGGACGGCGTGCTGCGCGGGCATCAGCAGATGGCCGACGGCCGCCTGCGCGATACCGTCGTCTACTCGATCCTCGATCGCGAATGGCCGGGGGTGAAGGCCAATCTGCGCTACCTTCTGGATCGGCACGCATGACTCGCATCACGGACCTCGCCGTCCGCGCCGCCGATGGCGCGACGGTGCCGCTCGATCGCTGGGCGGGGCAGGTCCTGCTCATCGTGAACACCGCCTCGCAATGCGGTTTCACACCGCAATATGCGGGGCTGGAGGCGCTTCACCGCCGCTATGCGGATAAAGGCTTTTCGATACTGGCCTTTCCCTGCAACCAGTTCGGCGCGCAGGAGCCCGGCGACGCGGCGGAAATCGCCCGTTTCTGTACGCTCACGTACGACGTCACCTTTCCGGTCTTCGCCAAGGTCGACGTCAACGGTCCGGACGCCGATCCGGTCTTCACGCTGCTGAAAGGCGCCGCGCCGGGACTGTTGGGATCGAAGGCGATCAAGTGGAACTTCACCAAATTCCTGGTCGACCGGTCCGGACAAGTCGTCCGCCGCTATGCGCCGACGACCAGGCCGGACGCGATCGCAGCGGACATAGAGGCGCTGCTCTAGGCCGTCGGCATCGCGAAGGCGGGTGCGCCCCTGCGATGATGGACGGCAGAGACGATCGACGTCACGCCGCCGAATAGGAAGCTGATGCCCAGGATGAAGCCGGGGAGCGTCAGCGCCGACCAGGGCAAGGTGGCGAGGACATAGATCGCCAACAGGATATTGATGACCCCCAGCGCGACCATCAGCCCGCGTCCGCGCCGGAAACGAGCGCCCAGGCCGATCTCCAGCGCACCCCGTATGCCGAGCCAGACGGCGACCATGAGGGTCAGCGAGAAGGCACCCGTTGCCGGCTCGAACGCCATCAGCAGCCCGACGACGAGCGACAGGACGCCGAAGCCGATCGCATAGCCGCGCCCTTCATGCCCCTTGCCGAAAACGCCGGCGCCGACGGACACGATACCCGCGGCGATGAAGAAGGCGCCGATGACCAGCGTGGCGGCGAGCGTCGCCGCGAAAGGCCAGGCAAAGGCGGCAAGGCCCAGCAGGACCGAAACCACGCCATAGGCGAGGATCCATCCCCAGCCGGCGCCGGCAGGCGCGCCGGACAGGGGGTCGGCGAAGCGGCGATCGGTCATCTCTGGTCCTTTTGCATTCTTTCGCGGTAACGGGGTTATCCACCGCCGGTTCCACCGGGCGCCTGTTCGAATCGCATCGGAGCCGCTACATTGCTGCGATGCATTCCGGGTTCGTGCCGCTTCGTATCTTCTCGTCCTATACGATGCTGGACGGTGCGATCGAACCCAAGGCGATCGCCAAGCAGGCGAAGGCGTTGAAGTTCCCCGCTGCTGGACTCACCGATCGTAACGGCCTCTACGCTGCCATGGCCTTTTCGGAGGCCGCCAAGAAGGATGGGGTGCAGCCGGTGATCGGCACGATGCTGTGCGTCGCCAGGCCGGACATGCCGGAGGGTGTCGGGGCACCGCTCGATTGGCTCGCGCTCTATGCCCAGGATGCACGCGGCTACGACAACCTGTGTGCACTCGTCAGTCTGGCGCATCTCGATCGTCCGCTCGAGCTACCGGCGCATGTCGATTTCGGGATGCTCGCGGGGCGGACCGACGGCCTCGTCGCGTTGACGGCGGGCGGGGAGGGCACGCTCGCGCGCTTGTTCGCGGAGGATCAGGCGGGGCGGGCGGAGGCGTATTGCGACCGGCTGCAGGCGCTGTTCGGCGACAGGCTGTTCATCGAGATCGCCCGACGCGGCGATCCGGTGGAGGAAGCATCCGAACAGGCGCTGATCGATCTTGCTTATGCCCGCGACCTGCCGCTCGTCGCGACGAACCCGTGCTGTTTCGCAGAAAGCGCGTTCCGCGATGCGCACGACGCGATGCTGTGCATCGCCAATTCAACCTATGTCGAAAGCGACGATCGCCCCAAGTCCTCGCCCGACGCATGGTTGAAGCCCGCCGATGCGATGCGTGCCCTGTTCGCCGACCTTCCGGAAGCGATCGACAACACCTTGCTCGTCGCGCAGCGCTGCGCCGTTATGGCACCCAAACGCAAGCCGATCCTGCCAAGCCTTGCCGGCGACCGCGAGGGCGAGGCGATGATGCTGCGGCGCGATGCCCATGCGGGATTGGAGGCGCGGCTCCGGCGCATCGTCGAGCTCGAACGTGGCATCGCGACGGCAGAAGTGCCGGCCGACGCGTCGCAGCAGCCGCATTCGGACATTTGCGCGGACTATCTGCGCTCGCGCTTCCCGGAGTATTTCGAACGCCTCGACTTCGAGATCGACGTCATCGTTCAGATGGGTTTCCCCGGCTACTTCCTGATCGTCGCGGATTTCATCAAATGGGCGAAGGATCATGACATTCCCGTCGGTCCGGGCCGCGGCTCCGGTGCGGGCAGCGCCGTCGCCTGGGCGCTTACGATCACCGATCTCGATCCGATCAAGCTCGGCCTGCTGTTCGAGCGCTTCCTCAACCCGGAACGCGTGTCGATGCCCGACTTCGACATCGATTTCTGCGAAACCCGGCGCGGCGAAGTGATCCGCTACGTGCAGGAGAAATACGGTCGCGATCAGGTCGCGCAGATCATCACCTTCGGTAAGCTGAAGGCGCGCGCCGTGCTCAAGGACACCGGCCGCGTGCTGCAGATGAGCTATGGCCAGGTGGACCGGCTCGCCAAGCTCGTGCCCAATCATCCGACGGATCCCTGGGACCTGAAGCGCGCGCTCAACGGCGTGCCGGAGTTGGCGAAGGAATATGCCAACGACAATCAGGTCCGCCGCCTGCTGGACCTGGCGACCAAGCTCGAAGGCCTGCCGCGCCACTCGTCGACCCATGCCGCGGGCGTGGTGATCGGCGACCGCCCGCTCGCGCAGCTCGTGCCGCTCTATCGCGACCCGCGGTCGGACATGCCGGTGACGCAATTCGACATGAAATATGTCGAGGGCGCCGGCCTGGTGAAGTTCGACTTTCTGGGGCTCAAGACCCTCTCGGTCCTGAAGAAGGCGGTCCAGCTTCTCGCCAAGCGGGGGATCCTGGTCGATCTCGACGCGCTCTCCTGGGATGACGAGGGCGTCTATCGTTTGCTGCAGAAGGGCGACACGGTCGGCGTCTTCCAGCTGGAATCGGAAGGCATGCGGCGCACGCTGTCGGCGGTGCGGCCGACCAATTTCGGCGACATCGTCGCGCTCGTCTCGCTCTATCGGCCCGGCCCGATGGACAATATCCCGAGCTTCGGCCGCCGCAAGCAGGGTACGGAAGACCTCACCTACCCGCATCCCTTGCTCGAGCCGATCCTGAAGGAGACCTACGGGATCTTCGTCTACCAGGAACAGGTGATGCAGGCCGCGCAGGTCCTCGCCGGCTATTCGCTGGGCGGCGCCGATCTGTTGCGCCGCGCGATGGGCAAGAAGATCAAGGCGGAGATGGACGCGCAGCGCGCGACCTTCGTCGAGGGCTGCGCCAAGCACAATGGCATCAAGGCGGATTACGCCAACCAGCTGTTCGACTTGATCGACAAATTCGCGGGCTATGGCTTCAACAAGAGCCACGCCGCGGCCTATGCCTTGCTCGCGTACCAGACCGCCTGGCTGAAGGCGCATCATCCGCACGAATTCTTCGCGGCATCCATGTGCTACGACATGGCCTTGACGGACAAGCTGAGCATCTTCGTCGATGACATGCGGCGCATGGGGGTGGCGATCGTCGGACCCGACATCAATGCGAGCGAGGCCGAGTTCGACGTGCAGGAGACGGCGGATGGCCTCGTTGTCCGCTATGCGCTCGGCGCGCTCAAGTCGGTGGGCGAGGGCGCGATGGAAAAGCTCGTCGCGGAGCGGGAGGCAGCCGGGCCGTTCAAGAGCCTGGACGATCTCGCCAACCGCGTCGATCCGCGCCTGATCAACAAACGGCAGCTCGAGACGCTGGCCGCCGCGGGCGCCTTCGACGCGATCGAGCCGAACCGCGCCGCCGTCCACGCCGTGGCGGAGACGATCCTGGGGCTCGCGGCGCACACCCACGCCGGCCGGACGAGCGGGCAGGGCGGCCTTTTCGGCGCCGACGACGTCGCCGGCGACACGATCAAGCTCAACCGTTCGCTGCGCTGGAACATGGCGGCGACCATGGAGCAGGAAAAGGAAGCCTTCGGCTTCTACTTCTCCGCCCATCCGGTCGACCGTCACGCGCACCTCGCGCGGATGCACGGGGCGCGGCAATATGTGTCCCTCACCGAGCTGCGCATTCCCGAGGATGGGACGCGCGCCGGCGCGACGATGGCCGTGCTGGTCGAGGATGCGCGCTGGCGCACCTCCGCGCGGGGCAAACGCTACATGATGGCGACGCTGTCGGACGCGAGCGGCCAGTTCGTCGCCACCTGTTTCGACGATGCGGTCGCCGCGGACCTGGAAGAGGCGGCGCGCGAAGGCGGCTGCGGTCTCATTACGGTGGAGCTCGACCGGAGGCCCGGCGAAGAGACGCCGCGCGTCTCGGTCAAGCGCATACAGCCGTTCGAGAGCCTCGCCACCCATGCCCGTTTCACGATCGAGGCGAAGGTCGCCGACCTGGCGGCGATGACCGCGCTCGCCGATCTCCTGCACTCGCAGCGCGGCGCGCGCGGCGAGGTGCGCGTGCGCATGCCGATCGACGGCGGCGAGGCGAAGCTGCTGCTTGGCCGTGATTTCCTGCTGGATCTCGAACTCGTCGCCGCCATCGAGGCGATTCCCGGCGTCACCGAGGTCGCGCTCGACCGGGCCGCCTCGCAACTCCAGCTGGTGGGCTGACCGTTCATGCCGATCGACACGAGCCTGCCGTTCCGTCCCGTCCGCATCGCCGTCCTCACCGTATCCGACACGCGCGGACTGGCCGAGGATCGCTCGGGCGACGCGCTCGTCGCCCGCATTGCGGAGGCGGGACACGAACTGGCGGATCGCAGGATCCTGCGCGACGATGTCGATGCCATCGTCGACCAGCTCGACCGGTGGGTGGATGATCCCTCCGTCGATTGCGTCATCACGACGGGCGGGACCGGCGTGACCGGTCGCGACGTGACTCCGGAGGCGATCGAGCGGATCGCCGACAAGATGATCCCCGGCTTCGGTGAACTGTTCCGGTGGCTGAGCTATGCGAAGATCGGCACGTCGACCGTGCAGTCGCGCGCCTGCGCCTGCGTTGCCCGGGGCACCTACGTCTTCGCGCTACCCGGATCGACCGGCGCGGTGAAGGACGGATGGGACGGTATCCTGAAGGATCAGCTAGACAGCCGTCATCGGCCCTGCAACTTCGTGGAGCTCATGCCGCGCCTGACGGAACGCTGAGCACGTAACGCCGTCGGTGGCCGTGCGTCGACGGCCACCGAAGGGTCAGCTCGCGGGTCGCCAAGCCTAGGCGGGCTGGCCCGCCGCCAGTTCGTGTCCATCCGGGTCGACGAAGTGGAACCGCCGGCCGCCGGGAAAGGCGAAGATCTGCTTCGTGACCCGTCCGCCAGCGCTCTCGACGGCCATTTGCGCCCGTTCCAGGTCGTCGACCTCGATCACGGGCAGCGCGGATCGCGTGCGTTCCGCCGGGTCGGCCTGGAAGCCGATATCCGTATCGCCGCTCATCGTGGCCGCATAGCTCGGCCCGAAATCGGTGAAGGTCCAGCCGAATGCGGCCGCGTAAAAGCCCTTGGCCCGCGCAGTATCCGCGACCGGCAGCTCCAAATAGTTCATCCGCGCCATGGTGCACCCCATCGTTCTTGCTATGTTCCCTTTGGCCGTCTAGCATCTGCTCATGGTGGCACGCAAGCCGAGGGCCGCGCGCGGCGCGACGTCGAACCACGAAAGCACGCGGTTCAATCTCCCGCAGCAGGAGATCGACGGGGACTGGCTGGACGCGCGCGACGCGATCGACGGCGCGCCCCTGCCGCGTGCGACGACGGTGACGGTCGAGCATCCGCGCACCATCATCAGTCGCAACGCGTCGCCCGACATAGGCTTCGACCGATCGATCAATCCGTACCGCGGTTGCGAGCATGGATGCATCTATTGCTTCGCACGGCCGACGCATGCCTTTCACGATCTGTCGCCCGGACTGGATTTCGAGAGCCGGCTGTTCGCGAAGCCCGACGCGCCCGCGCTGCTGACGAGCGAGCTGCGTCGACGGGACTATGCGGTGCGCCCGATCGCGCTGGGCACCAACACGGATCCCTATCAACCCATCGAACGCGACTGGCGCATCACGCGGGGTATCCTGGAGGTTCTCCGGAAGGCGCATCATCCGGTGACGATCACCACCAAGTCCGACCGCGTGACGCGCGACATCGATATCTTGGCGCCGATGGCGGCGGAGGGCCTGGCGGCGGTGGCGGTTTCGCTCACGTCGCTCGATCCCACCACCGCGCGCACGGTCGAGCCGCGCGCACCGCATCCGATGAAGCGACTGGCCGCCGTCCGTGCGCTCGCCGATGCGGGCATACCCGCCTATGTCTCCATCGCGCCCGTCATTCCCGCGATCACCGATCACGAACTGGAGCATCTGGTCGAGCATGCCGCCGCGGCCGGAGCGCGGGCGTGTTTCTTCATTCCGGTACGCCTGCCGCACGAGGTCGCGCCGCTGTTCCGTGCATGGCTCGAGGAGCATTACCCTGACCGCGCGGCGAAGGTCATGGCGACGATCCGGTCGTTGCGGGACGGTCGCGACAATGATCCGGGTTTCTTCACGCGCATGCGTGGCAGCGGTCCATGGGCGGAGCTGATGCGGACCCGCTTCGCCATCGCCTGCCGCCGCCACGGCCTCGCCAATCGCGGCGTGCCGCTGCGGACCGACCTCTTCAAGGCGCCGGCCGGACCGCAGGGGGAGTTGTTCTGATCCGTTGGCGTAGCATTTACCATGCGCTGTCATGAAGGCGCGATGATCATGGGGCTAGGCACGGTGGCGACGGACGATCGGGGCGGATTGGCTCGCCTGTGGCTGATCCTCACCATCGCGGCGCTCGTGCTGCGCCTGCCGGACCTGGGCAATCCAGTGATCGATCTCGACGAACAGATGTACCTGCTCGTCGGCAGCAGGATGTGGCACGGCGCCTTACCGTACGTGGACATCTGGGATCGCAAGCCGATCGGCCTATTCCTGGTCTATGCCGGCACGCAGGGGTTCGGCGGGGATTCGGTGGTCGCCTATCAATGGGCGGCCCTGGTCGCGGCGATCGCGGCCGCAGGGATCGTTGCGCTCATCGCCCGTTCGATGGCTGGAGCGCGCGCGGCGGTGGTCGCGGGTCTCGTGTATCTCGTCTGGATCGCCTTGTTGGGCGGGCGCGGCGGGCAAGCGCCGGTCTTCTACAACCCCCTTGTCGCGCTCGCCGCATTGCTCGTCTGGCGGACGTTGCGCGACGGTTCGGCAGCGCCCGCGCGCTGGGCGATGCTGCTGATCGGCCTCGCCATCGAGGTCAAGCCGACCGCGGTCGTCGAGGGCGTCGCATTCGCGGGATTGGCGCTGATGGCGAGCTGGCGACGCGATCCGCGCCCGGGCGCTATCCTCCGGGAGGGGGCGCTCCTCGCCGCCCTTGCCCTGGCCCCGACCTTCGTGGCTGCCGCTTTCTATGTCGTGACCGGGCACGGCGACGCCTGGTGGTTCGCCAACGTCCGGTCGATCTTCCTGCGTCACGTCACCGCCAACGAGCCCGTCGCGACCAGGCTGGAAGGCGCGTTGCTGGTGCTCGTGATACCCTTGGCGGTCGGCCTGCTCGGTCTGGGAGCACTAGGCGGGCGTGCGCGGCTGCTGATGGCGACGTGGCTGTCGGCGGCGATCGCCGCATGGCTCGCCATTCCCCCCTATTACAATCATTATGCGTTGCCGCTGCTCGTGCCGGTGGCGGTCGCCGCGGGCATCGGGGCCGCGCGGCGCGGGCCTTTCCTCGCATTGCTCGGCCTGGCGGGGGCGGCGCTGCTGGTCGTATCCGGCTTTCCGCACGCGGGCGAGACGGCGGCGGCGCGGCGGGACGTCGCCCGTGGGGCGGCGCTTATTCATCGCTATGCGGCCGGTCGCGGCTGCCCCTTCGTCTTTCAGGCGCCGCCCGTCTTCTACACGGCTGCCGATGCCTGCCTGCCGACGCGCTATCCCTTTGCTTCGCACCTGACGTTCGCGGGCGAGCGGGGCGCGATCGGGGTCGACCCCACGGACGAGGTCGTGCGGATCCTGCGCGCGCGTCCGCCGGTGATCGTCACCGCGCCGCCGCAGGGCGACGTCAATCCCGCCACCTTCGCGATCGTGATGCGCGCGATCGCCATCGACTACCGGCCTGTCGGCACGTCGCTCGGCTATACGATCTACGCACGCCGGGAGGGATCGTAAGCAGCGGCTGTCGGTTGATTCCGGGCAAGGAGACAGAGATGACCGATCCCCGACCCGACCAGCAGCAACCCGACCCCGTCGAAGAGACGGAGCGCGACGACGCCGCCGAGCAGCAGCCGGAATCGGGCGCGGGTTACGGCAATCACGCTTCCGACGAGCCTTCGGACGCGTAATTTCCCGCTCAGGCGGCGAAGCGATAGTCGCGAAACGTCTCGCGCAACGCCGTCTTGAGCAGCTTCCCAGTGGCGGTGTGGGGAAGCGAGTCGACGAAGACGACCGCGTCCGGCAGCCACCATTTGGCGACGAGCGGGCGCAGATGCGTCAGCACGTCCTCCTCCGACACCGTCGCCCCCGGCTTGCGGACGACGACGAGCAACGGCCGCTCGTCCCATTTGGGATGCTGCACGCCGATGGCGGCGGCCTCCGCCACGCCGGGGCAGCCGATCGCGGCATTCTCCAGCTCGACCGAGCTGATCCATTCGCCGCCCGACTTGATGACGTCCTTCGACCGATCGGTGATCTGCATCGATCCGTCGGGGTGCAGTACCGCGACGTCGCCCGTGTCGAACCAGCCCTCGGCGTCGACCGCGTCGGTGTCCGCACCGAAGTAGCGCTGGATCACCCACGGGCCGCGGATGTGGAGCCGCCCCGCGCTCTTGCCGTCGCGTGGCAGGCGGTTGCCGGCATCGTCCAAGATGCTGAGCTCCACGCCGTAGGGAATGGCACCCTGCCGGGTCAGCAGGTCCAGCTTTTCCTCGCGCGTCCAATCGTCCCAGTCGGGCGGCGGTGCGGCGGCGGTCGCGACGGGCGACGTCTCCGTCATGCCCCACAGGTGCTTGACCTCCGCGCCCATGTCCATCAGCCGTGCGATCATCGCGCGCGGCGCGGCCGAGCCGCCGATCGTCGCCAGCTTCAGATGCTCCGGCCGCTGTCCTGTCGCATCGATATGCGCGAACATCGCCAGCCACACGGTCGGTACGCCGGCGGAGATGGTGACCTTCTCTCGGTTCATCAGGTCGCACAGCACGGCGGCGTCGTTGACAGCCGAATAGACGAGTTTCGCACCGGCGAGCGGCGCGGCGAACGACGTGCCCCAGGCGGCGGCATGGAACAGCGGCACCACCGGCAGCAGGACCGCCGCCGAGTTGAGCGTCAGCACCGCCGGGGAGGCGACGAGCAAGGCGTGCAGCACGCTCGAGCGATGCGTGAACAGAACGCCCTTCGGATTGCCCGTCGTGCCGCTGGTGTAGCAGAGCATGCAGGGATCGCGCTCGGGACCGGTGATCCAGTCGAAGTCGCCATTCTCCGCGTCGATCAGCGCGGCGAAGCTGCCGGAGCCTTCGCCGTCCATCACGACATAATGTTCGATCGTCGTCCACCGGTCGCGGAGGCGATCGACGATCGGCTGGAACGCGCGATCGTAGAGCAGCACGCGATCCTCCGCATGATTGGCGATATAGACGAGCTGGTCGTCGAAAAGGCGCGGATTGATCGTGTGGATCACGCCGCCCATGCCGATCGCGCCATACCAGGCGGTCAGGTGATGGGCGTGGTTCATCGCCAGTGTCGCGACCCTGTCCCCGGGTCGCAGGCCAAGGCGCGTGAATGCCTGTGCCAGCCGCCGCGCGTCATGGGCGATACCCGCCCAGGTCGTGCGCGTCTCGCGTCCGTCGGCCCAATGCGTGACGATCTCGCGCGCGCTATGCTCGCGCGCCGCATGATCGAGGATCGAAGGAACCCGAAGTTCGAAATCCTGCATGCCGCCAAGCATCGTCGCGCCTCTCCCATCCGCCGAACGTCGGATCGCGTCGGCGGGGGCAACATACCCGATCGCAGAACCGCGACAAGCGCGGCGCGCGTGACGAAAGGTTGCGGTCAGTCGTGCGCGACAGTAGTCGTCGAGCGTGGCGAGACGCTGCCGTTGACCGCGATCGCCGTGGCGGGTGCGCGCGTGTTGAGGCGGACCGACGACGCGCCGGGCAGACCGGGGAAGCGAGGCCAGAGGCCCTGCGCCAGCGCGGACCGGCTGGTCGATGCCTTGCGACCGGCCTGCGCCTCGTACATCCAATAGTTGCGTAGCACGGTCGTCACGTACCCGCGCGTCTCCCAATAGGGGATGCTTTCGATGTAGAGCAGCGGATCGCCGCCGTCGCGGACGATGGCGTTCCACTCGCCGACCGGCTTCGGACCGGCATTGTAGGCGGCGATCACCTTGGGCAGCAGGCCGCCCGTCACGCTCGCCATGTCGCGCAGCCTTTCGAGATGCCGCTGGCCGATGTCCATATTGGTCGAGGGCTTGGACAAGGCGGCCTTGTCCACCGTCATCCCGCGCTCGCGCATATAGTCGGTCGCCGCGGCGGGCATGATCTGCATCAGGCCATAGGCGCCGGCCGGGCTGGTCACTTTGCTCCGAAAGCCGCTTTCTTCGAGCGTGTGCGCGTAGACGAGCGCCTTGTCGACGCGCCAGCCGCTGGCGGGCGTCCAGTTCGGCGTCGGATACCGGGCCTCGGCCGTTGCGGTGACGCCCTGCGGGCAGTTGTGGGCGAGCCACACCGTCGTCGCCGGCAGGCTCAGCGCCTCGGCGACGCGAACGAGGCTGCCGAATTCGGCTGGATCGCCGATCCGCGCCTGCTGGCGGATCACGTCGTCGGCGAGATCCGTCTCGCCGATCTCGACCAGGGCCGCCGCGACGCGCAGATTGGGGCGCTTCTCGATCCGTGCCCAGTCCGCCGCGACGACGCCGCTGCCGGGCTTCGCCTTGTCGCGGATCAGGAGCGCCTGCCGCGACAGCTGACCATAGAAACTCTCGGAGAATTGCGCCGCGGACTGCAAGCGCGCCTGCACCTTGTCGGGTCGACCGCAGACGATATCGGCCCGCGACGCCCAGTAGAGCGCGGCCGCGCGCAGATCGACGTCCGTTGCGCGTGCCGCGACGCCTTCGAAGCCAGCCTCCGCCGCGGCGCAATCGCCCTGGCGCCAGGCGGCGAGGGCGCCCATCCAGCGGCCCTGCACGCTCCAGTCGCCCGCACCGTCGCCGGCCTGCGCGGCCATCACGCGGGTGTTGGCGTCGTCGCCGGTCAGGAAATACATCCAGGCGACCTTGGCCTGCCATTCGGTCTGCGCCTCGGGCGACAAGCCGCTCGTCGTCTCCAGCAGCGCGCGCGCTTCAGGCGCCATGTCCGCCTTGACGAACGGTTGCATCTGCACGGCCAGCGTGGCCGCGATCTCGTCGGACCGCGTCGCCTTCGCCCGTACGCGGCGCGGGGCGCCATCCTGCCAGATCAGCCGCTGCGCCATCGGCAGCGGGGGCAGGTCGGTCGCGCCGCGGGCCTTCGCCAGGCGCGTCAGATCCGCCGCCTCCGGTAGCTCGGGCGCTTCGTTCAGCAGCGCGACGAGGGGCGCCATCTCGACCTTCGGCGAACCCTTGGCGGTGTACAGCTCCGCCCGGGCGATCGCATGCAGCGGGCCCGGCTTCATCGTGTCCAGCCCGATCTGCGCATCCTGCCAGCGTGCCTCGCGGATCGCCTGGAAGACGGCGCGATACCCCTCGCGCTGCGCTGCATCGAGTTGCGCGGGAACCTGTTCGACCGGGTTCGCCGCTCCAGTGGTTGCGGCCGACGAGGCCGGTGCGGAGTCAGGCGCCGCATGCGCGGTAGCCGGAATGAGCGTCGTCGCCAGTATGATCGCCAGCGTGCGGGTCATGCGGGCCAATCCCCCATCAGCAATTGCAGGTCCTTCCACGCCTCGGCCTTGGCCACCGGCTTCTCGATCAGGAAGCGCGGGTGGAAGGTCGCGACCACCTGTGTCGTGCCGCGTTTATGGTTAAACGGGTGTAAAGACCCGCGCGTGCCCGGCATTTCCGCCGACAGAATCGCACGGCTCGCCGCATTGCCGAGCAACAAGAGCCGCTTCGGCGCGACAAGGCCGATGTGATGGCGCGCGATATCCGCAAGCCGTTCCTCCACCTCGACCGGCATGCGACCCGCGACGGGACGGCGTGCGCAGACCGCGGCGATATGAACCGCGTCACGCGAGAGGCCGATCGCCGCGAGCATCCGGTCGAACAGCCTTCCCGCTGCGCCGGTCAGCAGGGTGCCGGCATCGCCGTCGTCCTTGTCGGGACAATCCGCCAGGACCATGATGGCTGCATCCGCCGGGCCGCTGGCCGCTACGGAAATGCCGCGCCATGATGCCTCCGGCACGTCCTGCCCCGTGCGCCACGCCACGAAGGCATCGAGCGTCTCGGGCATGGCGAGGGCGGGAACGGCCACGGCGAGCGCCTGCGTGGCAATTCCGCCTGGGGACGTTCCGAGCGGGGCGGCCGGTTCCGGCGATAGCGGCGCCAACCAGTCGCGGGGCGCGTCGTCGACAAGCATGTCGACGCCGGCATCCTGCCACCAGGACAATGCGCTTGCCGCCGCGCCCATCCAGTCGAGATGTTGATCCGCCCCCATCGGTGCGCCTTCTCACCGTGGTTGACGTTTTCGTCAACTTGTCCGATCGCGTTTCGTGGACAAGACGTTGCCGGCCCGCGCCCGATCGCCACGCGCGGTCGTTCCGTTACGGATACCGGCATCCGGGAGTGAGATGATGTCGAACCGCGAATCGATGCCCTATGACGTGGTGATCGTCGGCGCAGGCCCCGCCGGGCTCAGCGCCGCGATCCGCTTCAAGCAGATGGCCGCCGAAAAGGGCGCGGACCTTTCGGTCTGCGTCCTCGAAAAGGGATCGGAGGTCGGCGCGCACATCCTCTCGGGTGCGGTGATCGACCCGCGCACGCTCGACGAGCTGTTGCCCGACTGGCGCGACGACGGCTGCCCGCTTGCCGAGGTGCCCGTGACGGAGAACCTGCACTGGGTCCTGTCGGCGAAGAAGAAGACGGTGCTGCCCCATCTGTGGACGCCGCCCTTCCTGCACAACAAGGGCACCTACACCGGCAGCCTGGGCAATCTGTGCCGCTGGCTGGCGGGCAAGGCGGAGGAGCTGGGCGTCGAGATCTTCCCGGGGTTCGCCGCGGCGGAGATCCTGTTCGACGAGCAGGGGCGGGTGAAGGGCGTTGCCACGGGCGACATGGGCGTCGCGCGCGACGGCACGCACAAGCCCGATTATCAGCCCGGGCTGGAGCTGCACGCCAAATACACCTTCTTCGGCGAGGGCTGCCGCGGTCATCTCAGCAAGGAGATCATCCGCACCTTCGCGCTCGACAAGGACAGCGATCCGCAGGTCTATGGCCTGGGCGTCAAGGAATTGTGGGACATCGATCCCGCGTTCCACAAGCCCGGCCGCGTCATTCACACGCAGGGCTGGCCGCTGGGCGACGACGCCAACGGCGGCGGCTGGCTCTACCATCAGGCGAACGGCCAGGTCAGCCTCGGTTTCGTCACCTGGCTCAACTATTCCAACCCCTACATCTCGCCGTTCCAGGAGATGCAGAAGTGGAAGACGCATCCGGAGATCGCCGCGATCCTGAAGGGCGGCAAGCGTGTGTCCTATGGCGCGCGCGCGATCAGCGACGGCGGCCTGCAGTCGCTACCCAAGCTCGTGTTCCCCGGCGGCGCGCTGATCGGCGACAGCGCCGGCTTCCTCAACGTCCCGCGCATCAAGGGCACGCATACCGCGATGAAGAGCGGCATGATGGCGGCCGAGGCGGCGGTCGACGCGATCCTGTCGCAGCGCGAGCATGACGAACTTGCCGCCTATCCGGAGGCGTTCGACCGGTCGTGGGTGAAGAAGGAGCTGTCGATCGTCCGCAACGTCGTGCCGCTGGTCAAGAAGTTCGGCGACTTCCTGGGCTCGGGGCTGGCCGGCGTGACCATGTGGCTCGAGCATTTCGGCATCCGCATGCCCTTCACGATGAAGCATCATCCGGACCACGAAAGCCTGTGGCGCAAGGACATGGTCAAGCCGCCCGTCTATCCCAAGCCGGACGGCGTGCTGACCTTCGATCGCCTGTCGTCGGTGTTCCTCTCGAACACCAACCACGAGGAGGACCAGCCCGTCCACCTCACGCTCAAGGACGCGCACGTTCCGATCGAGCACAACCTGCCTCTGTACGACGAGCCGGCGCAACGCTACTGCCCGGCGGGCGTTTACGAGGTTGTGGGTGTCGAGACCGGCGACCCGAAGTTCGTGATCAACGCGCAGAATTGCGTCCACTGCAAGACGTGCGACATCAAGGACCCGACCCAGAACATCAACTGGGTGGTGCCCGAGGGTGGCGGAGGCCCGAATTATCCCAATATGTAAGCGTTCGTTGATTGCGTCGGCGGCGATCCTTCTGATCGCCCGCCCGGCGCAGGCCGATACCGGCGCCACCTCGCGCGGGATCGCCGACTATATGAAGGCCCGCGCCGCGGACGCGGCGGGGCAGGTGGACGCCGCCAGCGCGAGCTATGCGCGCGCGTTGATGGCATCGCCCGGCGATGCGGCAATCGCCGGGCGCGCGTATCGCGAGGCGCTGGAGGGGGGCGATCTTGCCCTTGCCGAACGCGCCGTCGGCATCTTGCGGGGAACGCCGCAGGCGCCTGGCGATCTCGCGCTGTTCCCCCTGGCGGAGGCTGCGCGTCGTGGCGACGTTGCGGCCGCGGATCGTGCCATTGCGGGGCTGGTCGACACGCCGCTCGGCGTCCTCGCCCCCGCGTTGCGCGGCTGGACCAGCTTCGTCCGCGGTGCCGATCCGGCGCCGGCGCTCGCGTCAGCCGCCGCGCTGAAGGACCCCATCGCACAGCGGCTTGCGATGGAGACCGGCGCGTTGCTCCAGATCGCGGGTGGCGACACGGTGCGGGGCGTCGCGACCGTCCGCGCGATGCAGGCGACCGGTGCCCCCATCGACCTGCGCCTCGCTGCTGCGCAACTCCTCTTCGACAAGGGGCAGCCGGAGCCCGCGCGGAGTTTCCTGACGGGTGACGACCCCGTCATCGCGGCCTTTCGAAAGGGGATCGGGGCGCGGCCGACGCTGGCGTTCGGCGTATCGCGGCTGCTCGCGCGTGTCGCAGGGGATCTGGCCGGGCAGGGGCCTTCCGTGCTGGCCGTCGCGCTGTCGCGGACCGCATTGATCGCCGATCCTTCGAACGATCGTGCGCGCATGCTGCTTGCCAGCGCGCTGGCCGCGGAGGGAATGACCGACGGCGCGCTCGCGCTTCTCGCCGCCGTTCCGACCACCAGCCCCTTTGCGCCGTCCGCCGCCGCCGCACGGATCGATGTTCTCGCGGGGGCGAAACGGGATGCAGAAGCCTTGTCGCTCGCGGCTGACCGCGCGACGGCGAGGGGCTCCACCGCCGGTGACTGGCAGCGCTATGCCGACCGCCTGCTCGCCGCGGGTCGCTACGCGGAGGCGGCTCGCTGGTACCGCCGTATCATCGACCGGGGCGCCGGCGGCGAGTGGGCAAGCTGGCTGCAATATGGCGGGGCGCTGGAACAGGCCGGTGACTGGCCGTCCGCGCGCGAAGCGCTCCGCAAGGCCGTCGCGCTGGCGCCGGCCGAACCGCTGGCGCTCAACTATCTTGGCTATGCCATGGCCGACCACGATGACGACAGGGCGGACGCCGTCGCCATGCTCGAACGCGCGCACAGGCTGAAGCCCCAGGACAGCTCCATCGCCGACTCGCTTGGCTGGGCCTATCATCTTGTCGGACGAGACAGGGAGGCCCTGCCGCTGATCGTCGGCGCGGCGGAGGCGCAGCCCGGCAATGCGGAGATCGGCGAGCATCTCGGCGATCTGTATTGGGCGCTGGGGCGACGGTTCGAGGCACGCTACGCCTGGCGGGCCGCCGCCCTGGGGGCGGACTCGGGCGCATCGGCCCGTCTGTCGCGAAAGATCGCCGAAGGACGCGCCGCCCGATGATCGAGGAGAGCGCGCCGGCGAAGATCAACCTCGCGCTGCACGTCCGCCGCCGTCGCGCGGACGGTTACCACGAGCTGGAGACGCTGTTCGCCTTCGCCCGCGACGGGGACACGATCACCGTCGTCGAAGCCGAAACGGATGATGTCGCGATCACGGGCCCTTTCGGTCATGGTCTGTCGGCCTCATCCGACAATCTCGTCACGCGCGCCCGGGACGCGTTCCGCGCGACCTTCGGCGGCGGTGCCGTGGCGATCACGCTCGACAAGCATCTGCCGATCGCGTCCGGTATCGGCGGCGGCTCCGCCGATGCCGCAGCGACGCTGAGGGCGCTCGCCCGTATCGATGGCGTCGCGGTCGACGATCCACGCCTGTTCGCCATCGCCGCCGCGCTCGGTGCGGACGTCCCCGCGTGTCTCGACGGGCGAACCACCCTTGGCACGGGCAAGGGGGAGGCGTTGACCGCAGTCGAGGGTTTGGCGGGTCGGCCGCTGCTGCTGGTCAATCCGGGCGTGGCGGTATCGACCGCCGCGGTGTTCGGCCGCTGGGACGGGATAGACCGCGGACCCCTTTCGATGGGCAGCGACCTGATGGCCACGGCACGGGCGGCACGCAACGACCTGGAACCGCCCGCGATCGCGCTTGCGCCCGTCATCGCCGACGTACGCGCGTTGCTCGACGCGGCGCCGGGGGCGACCCTGTCCCGGATGTCGGGATCGGGCGCGACCTGCTTCGCACTGTTCGAGGACGAGGCGGGGCGCGACGAGGCTGCCGATACGGCGCGCGCGCGAGGCTGGTGGACGCTGGCCACCGTGCTGCGCTGATCCGGTGCGCGTGCGTGACGGCCTGTCCCCATGCCCGGCCTGCGGCGGGCCCGTCCCGATCGGGGACTGCCAGCAGCTTTCGGCATATCATTGTCATTGCTACCGTTTCTGTACGGTTGCATGATCGGCGCACGCTCTGTCGGATGGCTCGTGAACTCCCTCCCGACAGAGCGCCCCAATGGGTGACGCGATGTATTGGCAGCACCTCGATCTGACGGACTGGATCGTTATCGGCGCAGTCGCGGCCGCACCGATCGGCGCGATCGCACTCTATCGCCACGACCTGCGCATAAGAAGCCGCCGCTATGCCGCCTGGCATCGTGCCGCTTACCATGAGGGTGGCTTGATCCGTGCCCTCATCAGCCGCTGGCCACGCGGAACGGCGCGCCTCACCGACCAGCGCGCATCCCATCAGGCTGACGAATAACCGCGGCATCGCGGGATGGTCGGGGAGACAGGATTCGAACCTGCGACATCCTGCTCCCAAAGCAGGCGCGCTACCGGACTGCGCCACTCCCCGACCGAGCGACTGCGCCTAGGGACAGATGTGCCGCGAGGCAAGCCTTTGATGACTTTGCCTGCCGACCGCTGAACGTCTCTCTGCAGTCGATCATGACTTAAAGCAGGCAGCGGGCGAGATTGAACGCGGCAGGCGATGTGCAGCCGGCGTCACGCGCCGGTTCATGATGGTCCTTGGGGGCATTATCGCACCCCGTTTTGCTCATGCAGGATCAGCGCTTCGAACCATAGCTGTCCGGTTGGCGGTAATAGGCAGCCCACGCCTGACGTCGGCGGCGCTTTTCCGACCCGGCCATCCTGATCGATCCGACGAGCAGGACGAGCAGCAAGGCAAGGACGATGATAAGCGGGTCCATGTTCCCCTCCTGGAAGATCGCAAACAAACCGTTAACGCGGTCGCCGGTTCCAATTAATCGCGCTTACCGGTTGGAAAACCAAGACATACATGGGGCGGGCTAGTGCATGCAAGCGCATCGGTTCCAGGAAGCGGCACGATGACCGGGCGGGCAGTGGCCGTGGAAGGAAGGGAGAGGCCCGTCGTCTGGCCGCGGCATGCGGATGCCCGGACACGTATCGGTAATGGCTTGCACCCCAATGCCTAAGCGCCTGTCCGTGGCATCTGGTCGCAACCGGAAAAGATGGTTAATTGAATCCGAATCGGCGGTTCTGCCGCCTGCCGGAGGGGTTTGATGCTGATCGAGATGGCTGGCGCATTGGCTGGCTGGCGCCGCAATCGGACCCGCGGCGGTACTGTGCTGACCCTTCAGATCGCGGATTCGGCCGAGGGTTTCCGGCAGGGAAGCTATACCAAGCTGCACCTCGCGCTGAACGACCGGCAATTGCGGTCGCTGGCGAGGGATCTGTATCGCGCGACGGACGAGAAGGGCATCACCTTGTTCGCACCCCGTCGCTGGTGGAAACCCTGGTCGCGCAAATTGCCCGATTGATCCGCGACGTCGCGACGAATGCCGGGGAGGCTGCGGCACCCGGTCGTCGGTAAGGCCGTCCGCGCGTCGATCGCGGCAGGCCGCGCGCTGTGCTCCCCCGCGACCCTTTGTCGTCGTGCAAGGCGATAGTGGTGGGCCCGGCAGGACTCGAACCCGCAACCTAGCCGTTATGAGCGGCCAGCTCTAACCATTGAGCTACAGGCCCCACCCTCGTTCCCGCCTAGCGCAGGACCGGAAAAAGAAAAAGGGCGCTTCCCGCATCGGGAAACGCCCTTTTCGAACGTGCAACATGATGCACCGGCGCGTCGGGCGGACCCGACGCGGGCGCGATTACATGTTGTCGGCCTTGGCGTCGGCGGCGTCGCGGACGTTATCGGCAGCGGCGTTCATGTTGTCGGCCGCGTTCTCGAGCGTCGCAGCAGCCGCGGCGTTCGAGGTGTTGTCGGCCATGGCGTCCATGTTGTCCGCCTGCATTTCCATGTTGTCGGCCAGCATGTCACCGTTGTTCTCGACGGCGGCAGCTTCCGGCGACTTCGAGCACGCAGCGACGGACATCAGGCCGGCGGCAGCGAGAACGAAAGCGATCTTCTTCATTCGATTGCTCCCAAGCAAAGCAAAGGTTCGCGGCCGACCCGATTGCCGACGCGAGACAGCCCAAATACCGCACGACTCCCCCCGGTCAATGCCGAAATTCATCCGCCAGCAACCAATGCGGCCGATTTGAGGCAAATCGTTACGCTCGGAGATCGGCTGGATCGGCATCGGTGAGGGCAATCGCGTTCGCCGGACGGCTCAGCGGCGCGGCGTCACCGCGCCGATTTCCTCGGGCGCGTTGGCGACGATGGCGAGCATCGTCGTCCAGGCGGCGACATTCTGGCGCAGCTGTTCGGGATCGATCCGATCCAGGACGTCGTCCGGCGTGTGGTGCGTGTCGAAATAGCGCGTGCCATCCTGGTTCAGGTCGATCGCCGCAACGCCCAGCGCCAGGGTCGGGCCGACGTCGGTGCCGTCGCCCCCGACACCCGCGCCGCGCCCGATGCCCAGCGGCGCCAACGCCGATTGCAACCGGTCGGCGACGGGCTTCGCGCTGTCCGGCAGGTTGACCTCGAACCGCCAGACGCGGTCCGCGCCGAAATCGCTTTCGCCGGCGGTGGCATGGCGCTCGCTGCCATGGACGCGGGCATAGTCCTTGCCGCCGAAGCCGCCCGGTTCCTCCGCCCCGAACCAGACGACGCGGATCGTACGGCGCGGGCGCGGACCATCGAGCAGCCGCTTGGCCGCCGCGGTCGTGATCGCGACGCCGCTGGCGTCGTCGATCGCGCCGGTACCGAGATCCCAGCTGTCCAGGTGACCGCCGACGAGCACGATTCCCGCCTTCGGATCGGTGCCCGGCACCTCCGCGACGACGTTGCCCGACGTACCGGTGCCGGCGAAGCGGGGCGTGAGCACGAGCTTCATCGTGATGGGCTTGCCGCGCTCCGCCATCCGCTCGATCAATTCCGCGTCCGGCACCGACAGCGCGGCGGCGGGGATCGGGGTCACCCCGTCGGGCCAGTTGGTGCCGCCCGTGTGCGGGTTGCGGTGATGATCGGTCCCGATCGAGCGTATCACCGTCGCCATAGCGCCCTTGCGTGCCGCCAGCGCCGGTCCAACGAAGCGCGCGACGCCATAGGTGCCGTAGCTCGACCCGTCCTGCGCAGGCTGCATCGCATTGCCGACATAGGCGATCTTGCCCGCGAGGCTGCCGTCCGGGGCGTTGGCAAGATCGCCATAGGTCTTGAACACGACCACCGGGGCGGTGATGCCGCCCGCGGGCGTCGCGCCCGAATTGCCCAGCGCGACGAGCTTCAGCTGCTGCGGAAAGGGGGCGACGATCTGTGCGCTTTCCTCGCCGCGCAGCCAGACCGGCATCTGGTAGGTCTCGACATGGACGTTCCGGAAGCCGAGCGCCTTGAGCTTCGCCACCGCCCAGCTTCGCGCGCGCGCCTCCGCCTCGGTCGCGGCGAGCCGCTGGCCGACCTCGGTGGTCAAACCCTCGACGATGTCCCAGGCGACGTCGTCCTTGAGCGCGGCGTCGCGCAACGCCGCGACCTTCGGGTCGACCTTCGCCGGCAGCGGCGGGGCGGCGCGCTGTGCGCCGACTGCGGCGGGCATCGCGGCGGAGGCGACCAGCGCCAACAGGGCAAGGGCGGAACGCGTCATCAATTTCCCCTTTGGATCGTGCATGTTGCCGCGGTTTGGCGGTTGCCGGCCGGGTGCACAAGCCGGGCATTTGCGCAGAGGATCGCCGGTCGCTACATGCACGTGCAAATCCTCCCAGCTTTCTCGATCAGGAGCCGTCGGCACATGGCCGTCCAGTATACCTACGTCATGAAGGGTCTGACGAAGACCTTCCCGGGCGCGAACAAGCCCGTGCTCAACAACATCCACCTGCAGTTCCTGCCGAGCGCGAAGATCGCGATCATCGGACCCAACGGGTCGGGCAAGTCGACGCTGATGAAGATCATGGGCGGCATCGACCAGGACTTCCAGGGCGAGGCCTGGGCCGCGGAGGGCGTGCGCGTCGGCTATCTGCCGCAGGAGCCGCAGCTCGATCCCGACAAGACGGTGATCGAGAACGTGCGGCTCGGCGCCGGTCCGATCGTCGACAAGATCAACCGTTTCAACGCCATCTCCGCTGAAATGGGCGACCCGAAGGACGACACCGACTTCGACGCCCTGATGACGGAGATGGGCGACCTGCAGGCGGAGATCGATGCCGCCGATGGCTGGAGCCTCGATTCGCAGCTCGAGCAGGCGATGGAAGCGCTGCGCTGCCCGCCGTCCGACTCGCCGGTCACCAATCTGTCGGGCGGCGAGAAGCGTCGCGTCGCACTGTGCCGCCTGCTCCTCGAAAAGCCGGACATTCTGCTGCTCGACGAGCCGACCAACCACCTCGACGCGGAGAGCGTCGCCTGGCTGGAGAATTTCCTCAAGGAATATACCGGCAACGTCATTCTCGTCACCCACGACCGCTACTTCCTCGACAATGTCGTCAACTGGGTGCTCGAACTGGATCGCGGCCGCTACTACACCTACGAGAGCAACTACTCGGGCTATCTCGAGAAGAAGGCCAAGCGCCTCGAACAGGAGGAGCGCGAGGAGCAGGGCCGTCAGAAGGCGATCGCCGACGAGCTCGCCTGGATGCGGCAGACGCCCAAGGCCCGCCAGACCAAGTCCAAGGCGCGTATCCGTGCGTTCGACGAACTGATGGCGGCGCAGGAGAATCGCGCGGTCGGCAAGGCGCAGATCCTCATCCAGATCCCCGAGCGGCTCGGCGGCAAGGTGATCGAGGCCAAGGGGCTGACCAAGGCCTATGGCGACAAGCTGCTGTTCGAGAACCTCGACTTCAACCTGCCGCCGGGCGGGATCGTCGGGGTGATCGGGCCGAACGGCGCGGGCAAGTCGACGCTGTTCCGGCTGATCACCGGCCAGGACCAGCCGGATTCCGGCTCGATCGAGGTCGGCTCGACCGTGCGCCTTGGCTATGTCGACCAGAGCCGCGACGACCTCGATCCCAACAAGAACGTCTGGGAAGAGATCTCGGACGGGCTCGACGTCTTCCGCTTCGGCAAGCAGGAACTGGGCACGCGCGCCTATGTCGGCGCGTTCAACTTCAAGGGCCAGGACCAGCAGAAGAAGGTCGGCCAGCTCTCCGGCGGTGAGCGCAACCGCGTCCACATGGCCAAGATGCTTAAGGAGGGCGGCAACGTCCTGCTGCTCGACGAGCCGACCAACGACCTCGACGTAGAGACGCTGCGCGCGCTCGAAGAGGCGCTGGAGACGTTCGCGGGCTGCGCGGTGGTGATCAGCCACGATCGCTTCTTCCTCGATCGCCTCTGCACCCACATCCTGGCGTTCGAAGGCGACAGCCACGTCGAATGGTTCGAGGGCAATTACGAATCGTACGAGGAGGACAAGCGTCGCCGGATGGGCGATGCGGCCGACCGTCCGACGCGGCTTGCCTACAAGAAGCTGACGCGCTGATGGGGACGAGCCGGCCGCACGGGGACGACCTGGGCAGCTGGCTCGCCGCCAACGGCTTCGAGCCGGTGGAAGGACCGGGCACGATCGCCGACGCGGCGCTCGTGCGGACCCTTCTCGTCGCCGCCGCGCGCGATGGGCGGTCGTTGAGTTACAGCGAATTGCTCCGCGCGCTCGGGCATCGCTTTACGCGCCCCAAGATGCGCGCCTTGTGCAAGACGCTCGATGCGATCGATACGGCCGGCGCGCAGGACGGCGAGCCGGGGCTGGCCGTGCTCGTGGTCCGCGAAAGCGACCGACTGCCGGGGCAAGGCTGGTGGGTCGGATCGGCCGCGCGCGGCTATGCGGGGTCCTGGGACGGTCCCGACGCCGTCGCCCATATCGAGGAGCGCCAGCGCGCCGCCTTCGCCTTCTGGCGGCGGCGCGGGTAGGGTCTGATTCAGGCGCCGCGAAGCGGTGCCGGCCCTCAGCGCACGCGCTTGACGAAGACCCGCCCGTCGTCGCGGCGCTCGCTCTGGAAATTCGGCACCGCCTGGATGAGGTCGGACAAGCGGCGATAGCCGTAATTCCGCACGTCGAAGCTGGAGCGGTTCCCGGCTAGCTGGCCCATCGCCGACAGGCTGGCATAGCCCCGCTCGTCGCGCTTCACCGAACCGTACGTGTCGATGAGCAGGGCGACGAGGTCGGGATCGATAGGCTTGGCCTTCGCGGTGGCGGCCGCCCCGATCGCGGCGGGCAGCGATTCGCCGATCGGCACCTCGACCGCGACGGGCTTTTGCGGCTGCACGGGGGTCATCAGCGCGTCCACGTCGATGAACCGCGTGCACGCCTGCTTGAACGCCTCCGGTGTCTTGGCGCTGCCGAAGCCATAGACGGGGATGCCGTCCTGCCGGATCCGCATCGCGAGCGGCATGAAGTCGCTGTCGGACGACATGATGCCGAAACCCTCGATCCGTCCGCGGAACAGCAGGTCCATCGCATCGATCGTCATCTTCATGTCGGTCGCGTTCTTGCCTTTGGTCAGGTCGAACTGCTGCTGCGGCTCGATGCCGTGCCGCACCGTCATGTCGCGCCAGCCCTTGAGGCCGGGTTTGCTCCAATTGCCATAGACGCGCCGGACGTTGACCGTCCCGAGCTCGGCAAGCACGGTGAGGACCGGGTCGATCGCGTGCCAGCTGGCGTTGTCGGCATCGATCAGCAGCGCGATATTGCGGGTAGGGGTGTCGGACATGGATCCTGCGTCGCCGCTCCGGTGCGGTCCGTCAATGGCGGTGCGGCGCCTTGACCGCTTTCACGGCCGGCATGGACGACCGTTGAAGGTTCCTTAACCACGAACCCCTAGTCGTTTGTGTATGATCGGCTCCGAAAGATCGCTCAACCAGGTCGTTCTCTCCGCCGCGCGCATGTCCGGCGAGCTCGGTATCCGCACGCTGGATCTCCAGGCGGACATCGCGGCGCTCGCCGGCCGGGTGAGCGAGCAGGCCTCGACGCTCGACCAGATCGGCGGCGAGATGAACCGCCTGACCGGCGACATCGACAAGGTCGCCGGTGCTGCGGCGGAAGCCCGCAACCAGACGGCGGCGGCGCATGCCGTCATCGGCGATTCGACCACGCAGATCAATGCGGCGACCTCGGACGTCGTCAGCCTGATCGCGGAGGTCACGCGGCTCCACGACGGGCTGGGCGACTTCGATCGGGCCCTTGCCGAAGTGGGACAGGTCACCGCGACGATCCAGGCGATCGCCCAGCAGACGAATCTCCTCGCGCTCAACGCCACGATCGAGGCGGCGCGTGCGGGCGATGCGGGGCTCGGCTTCGCGGTCGTCGCGTCGGAGGTGAAGAAGCTCGCGACGCAATCCGCCGGCGCGACGCAGCGGATCGAGCAGTCGATCGCGACCTTGACCGCCGAGGCGCAGGCCATGCTCGACAGCATCGGAAAGGGCGTCGCCAAGGCCCGCTCGGCGCATCGCGGGACGATGGACATCGAATCCACGGTCGGTCGGCTCGGCAGCCTGATGGAAGGGCTGTCCCGCAACAGCGAAAACGTCGCGGACCGCATCCGGTCGATGGCGACCGCGCTCGATCAGGTCGGCCTTGGCCTCGGCGCGTTGTCGACCACGTCCACCGACAATGCCAGCGGGCTGCAACGCCTGTCCGAACGCGTCAATGTCGTCAGCAACGATACCAACGGCATGCTGCAGATGCTGGCGGAAAGTGGCGTCGAGATCCCCGATTCGCGCTACATCCGCTTCGCGCTCGAGGCCGCGGCCAAGGCTGCCGCCGCGGTGCACGACGCGATCGCACGGGGGGAGCTGTCGCTCGATGCCGCGATGGGCGAGGATTATCGACAGATCGCCGAGTCCGATCCGCCGCTGTTCACGCATCCCATCCAACCGGCGCTGACGGCAGGGGCAAGGCCGCTGCAGGATGCGGCGCGGTCTCTCCCGGGGTTCTTCGGGATCAGCTTCACCGACCGGCGCGGCCACGGTTCGGTGGCGATGCCCGAGCGATCGCAGCCGCAACGGCCCGGCGATGCGGCGTGGAACGCCGAACATGCGCGCTGCGGCCTGTTCTTCCGCTACCCGGAGACGATGGAACAGGTCACGATGACCGACCCCTTCTGCCTCAAGGCCTACCGCCGCCCGCTGGCGGGTGGCGGGGTGATGCTGCTCAAGCAGGTCATCGCCTCGATCCGCATCGGCGGTCAGCATTGGGGCGTGCTGCAGCTCGCCTATGAGGACCAGGGCTGAGGCGCCTGGCCGGGCATTCCTGACGCAGGATTGCCGGATCGGCGCGGCGAACCCTGCTCGCCGCGCCGCCGTTCGCCTTACAGGTGGATGTTCGCACCGAAGCGGAACGTCCGCCCGATCGCGCCGATCTGCGTGTAGGTCGGATTGTAGTTGGTCGCCGCGTAATTGCCGCCGTTGAGCGGTGCCTTGGCGTCCGTCAGGTTGATGACGTTCATGTAGAAGGTGAAGCGGTCGTTGACCTTGACGCTGCCGGTCAGGTCGACGTCGATGAAGCGGCGGACGTGGCAGTTGAAGTTGGGATCGCTGCCGCCATAGGTGCTGCCGCCGTCGCAGTCGCTAGAGAGGAACTGGTCGTAGGCCACGCCCTTGTAGCCCGACACGTAATAGGCCGTGGCGGTGAGCGAGTAGGGACCGGCATCGATGCTGTTCTGCCAGTTGCCGCGCCACTGCGGCGTGCCCGCGCCCGAGGACGTGATATAGGGTGCCTGGGTGCCGACGAAGTCGACGTACGGCTGATCCGCGCTCGACTTGAACAGATAATGCAGGATGTAGGTGGCTTCGGCCCGGCTGGTGAACTTCACGTCCGCGCTCGGCTTGAGGGTGACCAGCGCCGATACGTCGATGCCCGAGGTCTTCAGCGCGGCGGCGTTGGCGAAGGGCGAATTGACGAACAGGGCGCGTGCCGGCGCATTCGGATAGGCCGGATCGATGACGTCCGGGGTAACCGAATAACCCGCGGGCATCGTGCCGTTGCCGTAATAGGCCGCGAGCGCCTGGTTCGACAGCGGGCCTCCCGAAATCACGTCGGTCTTCTTGATGTTGTAATAGTCCGCGGTGAAGCTCAGCCAGCGCGCCGGTTGCACGACGACGCCGGCGGTGAAGCTCGTCGACAGTTCGGGCTTGATGTTCGGATCGCCGACCGTAGCGAAGCCGATCGAGTAGCTTTGATTGTAGGCACTGCCACCCGTGCATCCGTTCGCGGTCGCCGCGGCGCCATGCAGGAGCTGCAGGGAGCAGGGCGGCTTGCCCGAGGTGAAGCCGATGACCGAACCGCCCAGCTCGGCAAAGCTCGGCGCACGGAATCCCTTGGAGAAGGTGCCGCGGATCGCGACCTGTTTGATCGGGGTGAATTTGGCACCGATCTTGGGCGAGAATTTGTTATAGCCTTCCTCATAGTGATCGAACCGGCCCGAACCGTTGATTTCGAGGCTGGTCAGCACCGGCGCGTTGATCTCGAAATAGCCCGATTCGACCGTGCGGTGGCCGACAGCGGTATATTGGTTGAGACCGAGCGTCGTGAGATTGGGGTTCTGGTTCGGATCGTTCTGAGCCTCGTAGCGGAAGGAACCGCCGACGCCCAACTGAAGCGGGCCGCCCGGGAGCTGGAACAGGGCCTTCGTGATGACGCCCTGGATCATGTCCAGGTCGCTCGTCGCCTGTGTATGTACGGCTGGCGCCAGCGCGCTTCGTACGGCGGCGCTATTCTGCGTCGGGTCGACAAAGTTGTAGCTGCCGGTGTTTATTGCATTGGTCAGCGCGGCGAGGTTGAGATAGCCGTTCTGCGTGATGTCGAGCCAGGAATGCGCGACAGTGCCCGAAACGGAGTAGGTCCATCCGTCGCCGAACGCGCCATCGATGCCCGCCGAGCCGCGCAGCACATGGCTCTTATAGTCGGACGACCCCAGGATATCGCCGAAGCTGTAGCGGATGGCGGCCGGCTGACCCGCCGCCGCGAAAGGGTTGTTCGGGTTGAGCTGGCCGTTGCTGAGCAGCACGGGCAGGACGATGTTCTGCGTATTGATCGGGTTGGTCGAACGGATGCTCGGAGGACCGCCGGGGGTGAAGACCTCGTTCTGGAAATAGGACGCGAGCAGGTACGCCTGCGATCGGTCGTTGACCTGCACCGTCGCATGCGCGGTGACGCCGAAGCGCGTCTGCTCAGGCTGGATGACGCCATAGTCCGCGACGGTGTTCTGCGTGCAGCCATTGCCCGCCGCACCGCTGACGGGGGTCGTCGTGCCGGTACAGCCATTGGGGTTGAGCACCTGCCACGGGCCGGTGACCACGCCTGATCCGGATAGGATGTTGCCGGGTGTCAGCTGCTGGGATGGTGCGACGATGGCGCTCGTCGTGGTGCCGGGCACCACCGATCCCGCCTGATTATTGTCGCCGCCGATCGACGTCAGGTCGGCGGTGTTGAACGGAAAGCCGCGGTTGCGCGCATAGATCGCGCCATCGTGCTGATATTCGCCGCTGATGTAGAAATTGTAGCCCTTGTCGTTCAGCTTGCCGGTGCCGAGCGTCAGCGTCGCGCGCTGTTCGCCACCGTCGCCGCGCTGGCTGACGCCGCCCTCGACGGTGCCGTAGACGCCGGTGATCTCCTTCTTCATGATGATGTTGACGACGCCGCCGATGGCATCCGCGCCATAGCTCGACGAGGCGCCGTCCTTCAGCACCTCGACCCGGTCGACGATCGCGTCGGGAACCGTGTTGAGGTCGACGAACGAGCGCTGGCCGTCGTCCGACAGCGGGTAATTGGCGGTGCGCAGGCCGTCGATCAGCGTCAGCGTCGAGTTGACGGTCAGGCCGCGCAGCGACACCGCCGACGAGCCCGCGCCGAAGCCCGAGGAGAAGGCGGTCGGGATCGAGCCGCTGCTGTCCGCGGAGATTGACCGGATCGCGTCGGAGACGGTGGTGATGCCCGCCTTCTGCAGCGCATCGGCGGTCAGGACGGTGACGGGAGAGGGGGTTTCGGTATCGGTGCGGCGGAACAGGGTGCCGGTCACGACGATGTCGCCGGTGGCTTGACCCGCCGTCGGCGCAGGGGTCGATTGAGCGGGCGACGTGTCTTGCGACGCCGCGGTCGGCGCCTGTTGCGCATCCTGCGCGAACGCCGGGGCGGTCAGAAACGCACTACCCGCCAGCACCACCGGCGCGGCGGCGACGCCACACCGCAACAGGGCGCGAAGGGCCGAAAACTTCGTCATGCTCAACTCCTCAAAGCCTTACGCGAACGAGTTGCCTTTTGGACCGGACGGGCCCGAATGCTGCGCGAAAGGGTACGTGGTGAGGGGAGGATTGCGGCGCGCCGGGCAGGTGTAAATGGCGGCGGGCGGGCCGCGGAGCGATCGAAATCGGCCGTGCTCAAACAGTCACAGATTATGACCTAACCGTCATCGGCTGTCGCTTGCAACATGGTGAAATGAGGGATCAAGTCACTGAGAAAAATAGATAATTAACGTCCGAAATCGACTCATTGGAATCCGTGACAGTATAGTGTCATGGAAGCGTCATCGGCAATGATTGACGCCTGCCGCGCCGGGAATCGGTCCCGCGCCATCACACCGTCGGATAGGCGATCGTGACGACCTCATATTCGCGTTCGCCCGCGGGCAACGTCACGCGGCGCAGGTCGCCGACGGCGGCGCCCCGCAGGGCCCGCGCCAGCGGCGCATTCCAGCCGACCCGGCCCGCTCCGGCATCCGCCTCGTCGTCGCCGACCAGCGTCAGCACCCGCTCGTTGTCGTCCTCGTCCGCGATGGTGACGGAGGCGCCGAACCACACGCGGCCGCGGTCTTGCTGCTGCGCCGGATCGACCACCTTCGCCGCCTTCATCCGCTTCGACAGCCAGCCTAGCCGCCGGTCGATCTCCCGCAGCCGCTTGCGCCCATAGATATAGTCGCCGTTCTCCGAGCGATCGCCGTTGCCCGCCGCCCAGGATATCGTCTCGACCAATTGCGGTCGCTCGGACGCGAACAGTTGCTCATATTCGCGCCGCAGCGCCGCGAACCCGGCCGGCGTGATGTAGTTGGGGCGGTCCATGCGATCAGCCCGGTCGGTTCTTGCCGAGGTACCAGCTGAGGTTGGCGGGCCCGTGGCTCTTCGCGCGCGCCGGGTTGATCAGGTCGTAGACCACGGCGTTCTCGAGCACGCGCTGCACGTAGTTGCGCGTTTCCTGATAGGGGATCGCCTCGATCCAATCGACCATGTCGACGCTGCCGGTGCGCGGATCGCCGTTGGCGCGCAGCCATTTGTTCACGTTGCCGCCGCCCGCGTTGTACGCCGCGATGGCGAGCGGATAGCTGCCGTAGAGGCCGTAGATGCGCTGGAAATAGCTCGATCCCAGCATGATCGACATCTTCGGATCCTCGGTCAGCGCGGAGGCGGCGTAGGTCACGCCGATCTTTGCGGACTGCTCGCGCGCCGTCGCCGGCATCAGCTGCATCAACCCGCGCGCGCCGGCATGGCTGACCGCCATCCGGTCGAACTGGCTTTCCTGCCGCGCGATCGCGTGGATCAGCGTCCAATTGTCCTCATAGCCCGCCGGTATGCTGACGGTCGGGAAACCGGTGGCGGAATAGTCCGTCAGCCCGTTCTGCATCGCGCTGCGCCCGACCAGCACGCCCAGATCGGGCCGCCCGATCTGCCGCGACAGCTCCGCCGCGAGCAGGTGGTCCGTCTCGCTTTCGGCATCGCTCGCGATCTGGCGGACGAATGCGGTCTGGTCCTGCCAGTCGCCGATCTGCCCCAGGAAGCGCGCGGCGCGTACCGTCTCGCGATCGGCGAAGGCCTGTCGCGTCGCGGCGGCGATCAGGGGCGTGCCGAGCGCCGGCGGCGCCACCAGCGGCCGTCCCGTCCGCTCGAGCGCGAGCTGGCCATAGAACTGGTCGCGATAGCCGGCCGCCTGCGCGAAATATCCCGCCGCGTCCGCGGCCCTGCCGGCAGCCTCCGCGGCGCGGCCGGCCCAGTAGAAGCCCTTGGCGCGCGTCTGCGGCGACATGCTGCCGCGGCCGTAGCGCTCGAACATGACCATCGCATCGGCGGGCCGGCCAAGCTTGCGCAGCGCGGTCTGCCCAGCCAGCCACACGAGGCTGGTATAGTCGTCCCGCTCCCCATAGGGCTTCTTCGAGACGTCGGTGCCCGCCGGATAGGCATCGTCGACCTGCCGCGCGATGTCATAGGCGATCTGATACTGGCCGTCGTGTTCCGCCTCGCGCGCGACGGTGAGCAGCCCCTCGTACCACTTCTCGACATTGCCTGGCAGGCTCGCGAGCGGGCGCCGGCCGGCGAGATAGCTGCGCACGCTGGGCGCCGCGCCAGCGTTGCGCAGCCATGCCGCCCGGTCGGCGATATAGCCCGGGTCGCCCGCGTACGCATCCTGGGTGGTGGTCGCGAGTGTCGCGGCGTCGGGTGCGTTCGTACGGAACGAAAGGCGCGCGGCAAATGCCGGGCGTCGCGCCGGGCTGGTCCAGCCGATCTGTCGCTGCGCCGCGCCGGTCGCATTCTGCCACAGCAGGGCGTCCATCCGTGCGTCATGGTCGTCGGGTGACAAGGCGCCGGCGAACGTCGCCTGGACGAAGCTTTCGTCCGTCGGGGTCAGCGTGCCCATCCGCCACGCCGCGCGCGCGGCAACCTGCGCCTCCTGCAATCGTCCCAGCGACTGCAGCGCGCGCGCCTGCGCGACCAGGCCGGTCGCGGTCTGTGGCGGGAAGCGCGCGAAGAAGGCGACGACGCTGGACGGCGAGGCCGTCGCCGCCTGGCGCTCGGCCGCCCGACGGTTGGCGTTTTCGCCCGGCCAGCCGGGATGCGCGGCGAGGAAACCGGCATAACTGTCGAACGGCAGCGCGTCCGTCTGACGCAGCGCGCGCCACTGGGCGATCGTCGCCGCCATCGCGCCGTCGGTGGGGGACTGCGGCGCCACCGGCGACATATTGGCCATCTGCGTCCGATAGCGGTCGAGTTGGTCGCTGCTGTCCTGCTGGGGGACGGCGACCACGCCGGCGAGGGTCGCGAACAGGAGGGCAATCGGCGCGCTGGTCGGGTGCATGGGCAAAGAATAGAGATTCCGCCGTAATCTGTCCTGAATAAAGAGCGCGTGCGATCACGGTTCGTCGCCCGGCGCAACGGTTCGTCGCAAAGCCGGGAGACGCCGCGCCGCCGCTTGACAGGTCGTTGGTCGCGTCGCACGGCGCGGGGCATGTTCTCCGGTTCCATCCCCGCGCTCGTCACGCCCTTCGATGGCGAAGGGCAATTCGACGAACAGGCGTATCGCGACCTGATCGAGTGGCAGATCGCGGAAGGATCTTCGGCGTTGGTGCCGTGCGGCACCACCGGGGAAGCGGCAACGCTGACCGCCGACGAGCATTTCGGCATCGTGCGGATCTGCGTCGACCAGGCGAGGGGGCGGGTCCCGGTGATCGCGGGCGCCGGGTCCAACGACACGATGGTCGCGGCGGCGAACCTGCGCCGCGCGAAGGACGCGGGCGCGGACGCCGCGCTGATGGTGCCGCCCTATTACAACCGTCCCGGCCAGGAGGGCATCTTCCAGCATTTCGCGTTCCTGGCGAAGGACGCGCCGCTGCCGATCGTGCTGTACAACGTACCCGCCCGCACCGTGACGGATATCCAGCCCGCCACGCTGGTGCGGATCGTCAACGCCCACCCCGACATCTTCGTCGCCGTGAAGGATGCGAGCGGCGCGATCGCCCGCGTGTCGCAGCACCGCGCCGCCTGCCCGGACGCGTTCGTCCAGCTGTCCGGCAACGACGACATGGCACTCGCCTTCAACGCCATGGGGGGCAGGGGCTGCATCTCGGTCAGCGCCAATGTCGCGCCGCGTCTGTGCGCCGAATTCCAGGCGGCCTGCCAGGCCGGCGACTATGCCGCCGCGCTGCGCTATCAGGATCGCCTCTACCCGCTGCACGACGCGCTGTTCACGGACGCGTCGCCGGGTCCCGTCAAATATGCGATGACGCGCGTGCGTCCCGGCTTCCCCGCCGGCCTGCGCCTGCCGATGACCTGGCCGTCGGAGGCCGCGCGCGCCGCGGTCGATGCGGCATTGACGCACGCAGGACTGATCTGAGGGGCGTTGCGCGCTTCCCCTGGAGCGCGGACATCCCTACATCCGGCCGTCCATGCCACGTCCCAAGCCCGCAACCTTCGACAAGAAGAAGATCGTCGCCGAAAACCGGAAGGCGCGATTCGAGTATAGCATCGACACCGTCTACGAGGCGGGGATCGCCCTGACGGGCACCGAGGTGAAGTCGCTCCGCTTCGGCGAAGGGTCGATCGCGGAAAGCTATGCGGAGGTCCGCGACGGGCAGGTATGGCTGGTCAACGCCAACGTGCCGGAATTCAGCCACGGCAATCGCTTCAACCACGAGGCGAAGCGGCCGCGCAAGCTGCTGCTGCACGAACGCGAGATCAACAAGCTCCATGGCGCGGTGGCGCGTGAGGGCATGACGCTCGTGCCGTTGTCCGTCTATTTCAACAGCCGCGGGCGGGCGAAGGTGGAGCTCGCGCTCGCCAAGGGGCGCAAGACGCACGACAAGCGCGAGGCGATCAAGGAACGCGACTGGAAGCGCGACGCCGCGCGCATCCTGCGCGATCGCGGCTGACGGCGCGTCCATGCCGTCCCCCTGGCAGCGCCTCGTCGCCTGGGGGCATCGCAACCTGCCGACCCGCGAGTCGATGGAGGCCAACCGGCTGCTGCGTCCGGTCGCGCACCGGGTGCTGGAGCCGGGTCTGTGGCGGTTCACCCGCCGATCGGTGCCCCGCGGTGTCGCGCTGGGCGTGGTTGCGGGCTTCCTCTTCCCGGTCGCGCAGATCGCGATCGCCGCTTTGTTTGCGCTGCCGTTCCGCGCGAACGTTCCCGTCGCCGCCCTCACGACCTTCATCACCAATCCGCTGACGACGCCGTTCCTGTGGTACGTCGCCTACCGGATCGGCGCCTGGCTGCTGCACAGCGAGGCGGCGACGATCGTCCAGCCCGCCACCGAGGCGGCGACCGGATGGCTGCATCGGGTGACCGGCGCGTTCCAGTGGCTGTGGGCGCAGGGGCCCTCGTTCGCCGTGGGGCTGATCGTGCTGACGAGTCTCTGCGCGGTCGCCGGCTATGGCGCCTCCGCGCTCGGCTGGCGGCTGTGGATTGCGCGCAAGTGGCGGTTTCGACACGAAAAAACTGGACGTTGACGAGGCGTCTTAACCGGGTACAACACGCGTCATCCTGCGTTTCTTTTCCAAGGACCTACGATGCGCAAAACGGTTCTCGCCGCCCTTCTGCTCGCCTCCGCCGCCACCGGCGCGGTCTATGCTCAGACCGGAACCTCGGACATGGGCACGACCGCCCCGGGCAAGCCCAAGCTTGGCGATTTCGGCGTCGACCTGACCGCGATGGACAAGTCGGTGCTGCCCGGCAACGACTTCTACAACTACGTCAACGGCGCGTGGATGAAGCGAACCGAAATCCCCGCGGATCGCGCGAGCTGGGGCGGTTTCGCCATCCTCGCCGACCTGTCGGAGAAGCGCACCCGCGCCGTGATCGAGGAGGCTGCCGCATCGCCGGTCGCCAGCGGGCCGATGAGCGTCAAGGACAAGATCGGCGTCACCTACGCGACCTTCATGGACCAGGCCGCGATCGAGAAGGCGGGCGCCGCGCCGCTCAAGCCCTATCTGGCGAAGATCGCCGCCATCCGCACGCAGGGCGATCTGGCCAAGGCGTTCGCCGATGCGACGATCCACGGCATCGACGTGCCGGTCGGCGCGGGGATCGAGCAGGACCTCAAGGACAACACCGTCTACGCCGTCTACCTCGGCCAGGGCGGCCTCGGCCTGCCGGACAAGGATTATTACCTCAAGGACGACCCCAAGTTCGCCGAGGCGCGCACCAAGTACGTCACCTATATCGCCGACATGATGCGCCTCGCCGGCCAGCCCGACCCGCAGGGCGCGGCGCAGCGCATCTATGATCTCGAAAAACAGATCGCGCAGGTCCATTGGGATCGCGCCGACCTGCGCCAGGTCGAAAAGGGCTACAACCCGATGCCGGTCGCGCAGCTCGCGACGGCGATGCCGGGCTTCGACTGGCAGGGCATGCTCGCCGCGCAGGGCCTGGGAAGCCAGACCCGCGTCATCGTCGGCCAGCCTTCGGCGCTGACCGGCACCGCCAAGATCATCGCCGCGACGCCGCTGCCGGTGTGGAAGGAATATCTGGCGTTCCACACCATCTCGAACGCCGCGCCGCTGCTGTCGTCGCCCTTCGTGAATACGCAGTTCGCCTTCTACGGCACGACGCTGAACGGCACGCCGCAGCTCAAGGATCGCTGGAAGCGCGGCGTCGGCCTCGTCAACGGCAGCCTCGGCGAGGCGGTCGGCCAGGTCTATGTGCAGAAGTATTTCCCGCCCGAGGCGAAGGCCAAGGCGGACGAGCTCGTCCGCAACCTGATCGCCGCGATGGATATCCGCCTCCAGAACCTGACCTGGATGGCGCCCGAGACGAAGGTCAAGGCGCGGGCCAAGCTCGCCGCCTTCACGCCCAAGATCGGCTATCCGGACAAGTGGCGCGACTATTCGTCGCTGCAGGTGGTCAAGGGCGACGTGCTCGGCAATGCGCAGCGCGTGGCGGAGTTCGAATACAACCGCCAGCGCAACAAGATCGGCAAGCCCGTCGACCGCAGCGAATGGTTCATGACGCCGCAGACGGTGAATGCCTATGCCAATCCGCTGATGAACGAGGTGGTGTTCCCGGCCGCGATCCTGCAGCCGCCGTTCTTCGATCCGAACGCCGATCCGGCGGTGAACTATGGCGGCATCGGCGCGGTCATCGGACACGAGCTCAGCCACCACTTCGACGACCAGGGGCGCAAGTTCGACCCGAAGGGCAATTTCTCCGACTGGTGGACCCCGCAGGATGTCGAGCGTTTCAACGCGCTGACCGACAAGGTGGTGGCGCAATATGGCGCTTACGAGCCGATCCCGGGCACGCACGTCAACGGCAAGTTGACGCTGGGCGAGAACATGGCCGACCTTGCCGGCATCAACGTCGCCTATGACGCGTACAAGCTGTCGCTGAAGGGCAAGCCCGCGCCGGTAGTCGGCGGCTATACCGGCGACCAGCGCTTCTTCATGGGCTTCGGCCAGGTCTGGCAGACCAAGGCACGCGAGGCCTCGATCAAGAACCAGCTGACCACCGACCCGCACACGCCGGGCCAGTGGCGTGCCTATGTCGTGCGCAACCTCGACGCCTGGTATCCGGCCTTCGACGTGAAGCAGGGCCAGACCTATTATCTGGCGCCCAACGACCGTATTCACATCTGGTAAGCGTTACCGGATTTGATAGCCTCCCGCCGCCCGCCGATCGATTCGGCGGGCGGATGTCTTTTCGGGGGGAAAGAGCATGAGGGGATGGATCGCCGCCGCGCTGCTGAGTGGGGCCTGCGCGACCGGCGCACTGGCGGGCGATAGTGTCCGACCCGCGATCGGCAGCTTCGGGTTCGACACCGCGGGCATGGACCGCTCCGTGCAGCCGGGCGACGATTTCTTTCTGTTCGCCAGCGGCGCCTGGGAGCGCCAGCTCGCGATCCCCGCGGACCGCGCCTATTACGGCGTCTGGGACGAGCTCGACGAGAAGGCGTTGCGCGATACCCGCGCCATCCTGGAGGAAGACGCCGGCACGCCCGGAAGCAAGCCGGGCGATTTTTACGCCAGCTTTGTCGATCAGGCGGCCGCGGATGCGAAGGGCGTCGCGCCGCTTCATCCCGCGCTGGCGGCGATCGATGCCGCCGCATCGCGCGAGGCGCTGGCGGCGGAACATGGCACGATGGAGCGGATGGGCGTTTCCGCTTTCTTCCGCTTTCGCATCGGGCCCGACGACAAGGCGCCCGACCAGTATATCCCGCAGCTTTGGCAGGGTGGCCTCGGCCTTCCGGATCGCGACTATTATCTGAAGGACGATGCGGCGACCGCCGCCAACCGGGCTGCGTACCTGACCTACCTGACGCAGCTTCTGACCTTGTCGGGCCGCGCGTCCGCGGCGGACGCTCCGGCGCGCGCAAAGGCGGTCTTCGATTTCGAGCGGCAGCTCGCCGCTGCCCACTGGACGCGGGCCGATACCCGCGACGTCGACAAGGCCTACAACAAATGGACGCCCGCCGATTTCGCGGCCAAGGCGCCGGGCTATCCATGGGTCGCGTATTTCCGTGCTGTGGGCGCGGAGGCGTCCGCCGCCCTGTTGGCCTGCCAGCCCACCGCCTTTGCGGGAGAGGCGCGGCTGTACGCGGCCACGCCGCTGGCGACGCTCAAGGACCATGCGGCGCTGCGCCTGCTGGATGGGTATGCGCCCTATCTGTCGCAGGACTTTGTCGCCGCGCGGTTCGCCTATCGCGGCAAGGCGTTGAACGGCGTCCCCGAGGATCAGCCCCGGTGGAAACGCGGCGTGCAGACCGTGGAAACCTTCATGGGCGAGGCCGTGGGCAAGGATTATGTCGCCCGCCATTTCCCGCCTGCGACCAAGGCGGCGGCCGATACTTTGGTCCGCAACCTCATTGCGGCGATGGACGGGCGCCTGCGGCGGCTCGACTGGATGGCGCCCGCGACGCGGGCCAAGGCGGTGGCCAAGCTCGCGAGCTTCACGCCCAAGATCGGCTATCCGGACCGCTGGCGCGACTATTCCGCGCTCGTCATCCGACGGGACGATCTGGTCGGCAACGTGATGCGCGCGAGCCGCTTCGAGCACCAGCGGCAGCTCAACCATCTGGGCCAGCCCATCGATCGTGCGGAATGGTTCATGACGCCGATGGAAATCAACGCCTATGCCAATCCGTCGCTCAACGAGGTGGTGTTCCCGGCCGCGGTGCTGCAACCGCCGTTCTTCGACCCGCATGCCGATCCGGCAATTAATTATGGCGGGATCGGCGCGATCATCGGCCATGAGATCAGCCACCATTTCGACGACCAGGGGCGCAAGTACGACAAGAACGGCGCGCTGGTCGACTGGTGGACGGCCGAGGACGTCAAGCGGTTCAAGATGCTGACCGACCGCCTGGTCGCGCAGGCGAACGGCTACGAAGTCCTGCCGGGCGTGCACGTCCAGGGCGACCTGACGCTGGGAGAGAATATCGCCGACCTCGCCGGCATCACGATCGCCTATGACGCCTATCATGCCACGCTCGCAGGCAAGCCGGCACCGATCATCGACGGTCTGACCGGCGACCAGCGCTTCTTCCTGGGCTTTGCACAGGTGTGGCGCACCAAGATCCGCGAATCGGCCTTGCGGCAGCAGGTGAAGATCGACTTCCACGCCCCCGACCATCAAAGGGCGCTAACGACTCGCAATATTGACGCTTGGTATGCCGCCTTTGGGGCACGGCCGGGGCAACGATATTATCTGGCGCCGGATCAACGTATCAGGATTTGGTAACTCTCTGCTTTTCCGTTATCGGCCAACACGATGGGTCAACAAGGCCACAGTGTTTGGGAGAGAATATGAGAATGATCGTCCTCGCCGGCCTGCTCGCAGGGTCGGCGATCGCCGGGGTCGGCGCGACCATCGGCATGGCGCAGACCGCGCCCGCCAACGCGCCGCAGATCGGCCGCTTCGGCTTCGACGAACAGGGCATGGACAAGTCGGTCGGGCCGGGCGACGACTTCTACGCCTTCGCCAACGGCAGCTGGACCAGGACCACGGCGATCCCCGCGGACAAGGCGAGTTTCGGCGCGTTCGACACGCTCGCCGACCTGTCGCGCGATCGGACGCGCACGATCCTCGAGGCGGCGGCGAAGCAGCGCGGGTCCAAGATCGGCACCGCCTATGCGACCTATCTGGACACAGCGACGATCGACAGGAAGGGGCTCGCGCCCGTCCAGCCGTGGCTCACGAAGATCAAGGCGGCGACCAGGTCGAACTACGCGGCCCTGTTGGCCGAGGCGGATCGCAACGGCATCGGCGTGCCGTTCGGCGCCGGCGTCGGCCAGGACGACAAGGCGCCGGAGACCTATGTCGTCGAGATGCGCCAGTCGGGCCTCGGCATGCCGGACCGCGACTATTATCTCGACGCCAAGAACGCCAAGGAAAAGGCGGCGTACGAGGCGCATGTCGCCAAGATGTTCACGCTTGCGGGCGAGCCGAATGCCGCGGCGCGCGCCAAGGCGCTGGTCGATTTCGAGACGCAGATCGCGCAGGTCAGTTGGACGCGGATCGACAGCCGCGATGCCACCAAGACCTATAACAAGATGACGGTCGCGCAGCTGGCGCAGTCCGCGCCCGGCTTCGATTTCGTCACCTATCTGAAGGGCATCGGCACGCCCGTCGATACGTTGATCGTCTCGCAGCCGAGCGCGATCCAGGGGATCGCGCGGCTCGTCGGCGCGGCGCCGATCGCGGTGTTGCAGGACCAGCTGCTGCTCCGCACGCTCGACGGCTATGCCAGCGTGCTGCCGAGCGCCTTCGATCAGGAACAGTTCGCCTTCTACGGCACGACCTTGTCGGGGACGCCGCAGCAGGAGGATCGCTGGAAGCGCGCGGTCGGCTTCACCAGCGGCGCGCTGTCCGACGACGTCAGCAAGCTTTACGTCCAGCGCTATTTCCCGCCGGAGACCAAGGCGGCGGCCGACCAGCTGGTCCGCAACGTCATCGCCGCGATGGGCAAGCGGATCGACGCGCTGCAGTGGATGGCGCCGGAGACCAAGGTCAAGGCGCATGCCAAGCTCGCCGCCTTCACGCCGAAGATCGGCTATCCCGACCGGTGGCGCGATTATGCCGCGCTGAAGATCGTGCCCGGCGACGCCTTCGGCAACGCGCAACGCGCGCGGCAATGGGCACACGACTATAACGTGCAGCATCTCGGCAAGCCGCTGCAGCGGTGGGAATGGGGCATGACGCCGATGACGGTCAACGCCTATGCCAATTTCGGCATGGTGGAGATCGTCTTCCCGGCCGCCATCCTGCAGCCGCCGTTCTTCGACCCGAAGGCGGATCCCGCGGTCAACTATGGCGGCATCGGTGCGGTGATCGGCCACGAGCTGAGCCATCATTTCGACGACCAGGGTTCGAAATACGATGCGCACGGCCAGCTGACCGACTGGTGGATGCCGGAGGACGTCACGCGCTTCAAGGCGCTGACCCAGCAGCTCGTCGATCAATATGACGCCTATGAGCCGCTGCCGGGCATGCATGTGAAGGGCGCGCTGACGCTGGGCGAGAATACCGCCGATCTCGCCGGCCTCTCGGTCGCCTATGATGCGTACAAGGCATCGCTGGGCGGCAAGGCCGCGCCGGTGATCGACGGCTATACGGCGGATCAGCGCTTCTACCTGGGTTGGGCGCAGGTGTGGCGCCGCAACTATCGCGAGGCCAATCTGAAGCAGCGGCTGCTGACCGATCCGCATGCGCCGTCGCAGCAGCGCGCCTGGGTCGTGCGCAATCTCGATCCCTGGTACGGGGCGTTCAATCCTGCCCCGACCGGCAAGCTGGTCCTGCCGCCGGAGAAGCGCGTTCGGATCTGGTAAGCATGTCGCGACGAGCGATCCGGACGTGTCCGCCATGTGCGCGTCCGGATCGTGATCGCCTGCAATCGCTTGACGGATCGCCATGATCCACCCGAAGAACGCGGGGATGGCTTCGCTTCCGCTTTCCGCCGGTTCCTCATCGACCCGTATCGCGCTTGCCGTCGCGGGCGGAGCGGCGGTGGCGGCGACGTTCGTCGTCTTCGCGCTCGTCGGCAACGCGGTCCTTGCCGCCGGTTTCTTCGCCGCGGCGCTGGTCGTCACGGGCGTCGCGATCGCGTTGCGGCTGCTGGTTCCGCGGCCCGTCGCGCCGGTGCGCAGCGTCGACTGGGACTTTACCCGGGCAGTTGCGCAGGCGAGCGCGGATGCGGTGGCGATCACCGATCGCGCCGGCAGGCTGGTCTGCGCCAACGATGCCTATGAACAGCTGTTCGCGGGCTTTCCGACCCCGCCGGGACTGCCGCTGGGCGACGAAGGCGTGGCGCGGCTGGGCGATGCCGGTCGCACCGCCTGGCGCGAGGGGCAGGGCGAGACCTCCGGCCTGCGGACGGACGAGCGCCAGCTGGTCGCCAGGGTCATGCGCGCCGGCGAGGACGGCGACATGCTGGTGTGGCGGTTTACCGTGGTCAAGGAACGTGACCTCGCCGCCTCGGCGGAGCAGCTGATCGGCGGACCGACCGGCGATCGGCTGGGGGGGGCGGGCGTCATGGCCGCGCTGCTCGGGCCGGACGGCCGCGTGCGCGCCGCCAATCGCGTCCTCGCGTTGCGCGCACTGGGCGAGCCCGGCACGCTGATCGGGCGCGATTTCGGGCGCCTGCTGATCACCGACAGTCGCGGCCTCGTGCGCTTCGAGCGCGAGGGTCTCGACGGCACGCCGCTGCGCGTGCTCCAGATACCGTTTCTGGATGGCCAGGACGCCCCGGTTCTGGTCGCCCTGCTCGACGACGAGGATACCGCGCCCGCGATCGGCGCCAGCGCGTCGGCGCACGTCCGGAGTCTCGTCAGCCTGATGCCGTTCGGCATGGCGCTCGTCGATCGCGAGGGGCGGTTCCTCCAGATGAACGACGCCTTCCTGCGCGCCGCGCAGGTCGATCCCAAGGCGCCGCCGCTCTACCCCGGCGATCTGGTGGTGCGCGAGGACAAGGCGGCGGTCGCCGATGCGATCCGCCGCTTCGCGGGGGGTGCGACGCATTCGTCCGACATGGCGGTGCGCCTCAAGGACCATCCGGAGGAACCCGTCGCGCTGACCATCGCAGGCGCGCGCGGCCTCGGCGATGCGGCGGTCCTGCTCAGCCTGAAGGACAATAGCGAGGAAAGCCGGCTGAAGCGCGAGGTCGCGCAGGCCACGAAGATGCAGGCCGTCGGCCAGCTCGCCGGCGGCGTCGCGCACGATTTCAACAATATCCTGACCGCGATCATCGGCCATTGCGATCTGATGATGATGCGCCACTCGCCAGGCGACAGCGATTACGACGACATTCAGCAGATACGCACCAACTCGAACCGCGCGGCCAGCCTGACCCGGCAGCTGCTCGCCTTCAGCCGTCAGCAGACGCTGCGGCCGCAGGTCCTGCAACTCCCCGACGTGGTGGCCGAGGTATCGAACCTGCTCAAGCGGCTGATGGGCGAGCAGATCCGGCTCGACGTCAGCCATGGCCGTGGCCTTGGCGCGGTTCGCGCCGATCCCGGACAGCTCGAGCAGGTCGTCGTCAATCTCGCGGTCAACGCGCGCGACGCCATGCTCGCGGCGAACCCGCGTGGCGGGGGGACGCTGACCATCCAGACCAAGGCGGTGACCGCCGCCGAGGTGCGGGCGATGGCGTCCGACATCCTGCCCGTGGCGGACTATACCGCGCTCGTCGTCAGCGACACCGGTACCGGCATCTCGCCGGACGTCCTGCCGAAGATCTTCGAGCCCTTCTTCACCACCAAGGAGGTGGGCAAGGGCACCGGCCTCGGCCTCTCCACCGTCTACGGCATCGTCAAGCAGTCGGGCGGCTGGATCTTCGCGGATTCGAAACCCGGCCAGGGCGCGACCTTCTCCATCTACCTGCCGGTCCATGCGGCCGGGACGGTGGCGAGGCCGCAACCGCCGAAGCCCGCGGCCAAGCCGGTCGAGATGTGGGGTACGGGCACGATCCTGCTGGTCGAGGACGAGGACATGGTCCGGGCCGTCGCCGAGCGCGCGCTCACGCGGCAGGGCTATACGGTCATGACCGCGGAGAACGGCGAGGCCGCGCTCGACCTCCTCGACCGGAACGGGCGACCCGACCTGCTGATCAGCGACGTGGTCATGCCCAGCATGGACGGGCCGACGATGGTCCGGCATGCGCGCGATCGCTATCCCGACCTGCCGGTCATCTTCATGTCGGGCTATGCGGAGGAGCAATTGCGCAAGTCGATCGACATCGATGCGGTCGCCTTCCTGCCCAAGCCCTTTTCGGTGCAGCAGCTGGCCGAAGCCGCGCGGGACGTGCTCGCGGCGCGTTGAACCGGCTGCGCAACAAGATGGTGGCAATGCGTGGTCGGCGACGGTAAGGCCGGCAGATGCCATCGCCGACACAGATCCTCATCGTCGAGGACGAACCGCTGATCGCCATGATGCTCGAGGATTTCCTCGAGGTGCTCGACAAGCAACACGTCGGCACCGTCGACACGGTCGCGGGCGCGCTCGACCGCGTGGCGAGCGGCGGCATCGACGCGGCGATCCTCGACGTCAATCTGCGGGGCGGCGAGAAGAGCACGCCCGTCGCGGAGGCGTTGGCGGCGCAGAACATTCCCTTTGTCTTCGCGACCGGCGGTGGCGACGACAGCGTCGACGCCCAGTTCCGCGATCGGCCCGTGCTGCAGAAGCCGTTCACCATGGACGGTGTCGCCAAGGCCCTCGAAGCGCTTTGATCGCCTTCGCCGGCTCGTGACGTGAATGTCACGGAACCGGCAGGGGACCTTGTTCGCTCGGCCGACATGACCGAGCCATCCAAGCCACAGCCCGTCGCCATCGTCACCGGCGGCGAATCGGGCATCGGTGCCGCCTGCGTCCACGCGCTGGCGGCTGCCGGCGCGCGCGTCGCCTTCACCTATTTCAAGGACGCCGATGCCGCGGCCAAGGTCGCATCCGCGGCGGGTGGCGACGGCAAGGCGCTGGCCGTGCAATGCGACGTCGGCGACGAGGCGCAGGTAGAGGCGCTGTTCGCCGCCGCGGAGCGGGCGTTCGGCCCGGTCACCTGGCTGGTCAATTCCGCCGGTCTCAACATGAGCGGCGTCAAGCTGGTCGACATGGAGCTCGCGCAGTTCGACCGCGTGCTGCACGCCGATCTCGTCGGCCCGTTCCTCACCTGTCGTCGCTTCGTCCGCGCGCTGACGCCGTCGAAGACCGGCGGGCGGATCGTCAACATCTCGTCGATCCACGAGCGCGCGCCACGGCCTGGCGGGGTCGATTACGATTCGGCGAAGGGCGGCCTCGCGCAGCTGACCGCGACGCTCGCGCTGGAGCTCGCGCCACAGCGCATTGCGGTCAACGGCGTGGCGCCGGGCATGATCCTCACGCCGATGAACCAGCACGCGGTCGAGGACCAGGACTATCGGCACAAGCTGGAGGCGAACATACCCTGGGGGCGTGCGGGGACGGCGGACGAGGTCGCGACGCTGGTCGCATTCCTCCTGTCGCCTGCGGCGGACTATATCACCGGCACCACCGTCACGATCGACGGCGCGCTGTCGCTGGTGATCGCACAGGGAGCCTGAGCGCGACACGATGCCGACCTATGCCGTAGAACAGCTCGACACCGTCTCGATCGCCGCCGGATCGCCGCTCGACGGCATGGATCTGATGAGCCCCTTCGTCTGGCGCGAAGGCGGGCGCTACCGGATGCTGGTGCGCGGCGTGCCGGACCCGCTCGGCCCGCACGATCCCACCGGCCTGATCGCCAGCGGCTGGAGCGATGACGGGCTGGCCTTCACGCTGGACGACACGATCGCGATCGCGCCCGGGGACGACCCGGCGGATGCGGATGCCGGCGGGTGCGAGGACCCCACCGTCTTGATCGACGGTAACGGCGATTACGTCGTCTATTACACGGGCGTCGATGCCGCACGCTCGCAGGGCGTGATGATCGTCGCGACCGGCCCGACGCTGCAAAGCCTGAAGAAGCGGCGCATCGTGCTCGCCGCGCCGCCCGGAGAGGGCAACATCAAGGAAGCCACCGTCGTCCAGACGCCGGCCGGGGACTGGCGGCTGTTCTACGAATATGCCGCGGCGGAAGAGCAGGGGATAGGCGCATCGCGCGTCGGCGTCGCGAGCGCGGCGCAGCTTCACGATCGCTGGGTGTCACTCGCCGATCCCTTCCCGATCCGCGCGGATTCGTGGGATAACTGGCACCTGTCGACGGGCCCGATCTGTCAGCTGCCGGGCGCCGATCCGGTAATGTTCTACAATGGCGCGACCCTCGACGCCCGCTGGCGCATCGGATGGGTCAGCTTCTCGGCCGACTTCGCGACGGTGACCGGACGCGGGCTCGAACCGGTGATCCTGCCGCCGCCGCCGGTGGAGCGGAGCAAGACCGATATCGCCTTCGCCGCATCGACCGTGGTCGAGGACGGCATGATCTCGCTCTATTATTCGCTCGAGGATCGCACGCTGCGGCGGGCGCGCATACGCTATTACGCGTAATAAGCTTGCGTTGAGGGGCGGTCCCGCGACATAGGGCTGCGCCATGACCCAGTTCGACAAGTCCCGCCTGCCCAGTCGCCATGTGTCCGTCGGCCCGGAGCGCGCACCGCACCGGTCCTATTACTATGCGATGGGCATTCCCGAAGAGGACATCGCCAAGCCGTTCGTCGCGCTGGCCAGCGCCGGCAACAACTCGGCGCCGTGCAACACCACGCTCGATGCGCAGGCGGATGCGGCGCAGTCCGGGGTGGTGCAGGGCGGCGGTTTGCCGCGTCGCTTCAACACCATCACCGTCACGGACGGCATCGCCATGGGGCACCAGGGGATGAAGGCCAGCCTCGTCAGCCGCGAGGTCATCGCCGATTCGGTCGAACTGTCGGTGCGCGGCCATTGCTACGACGCGCTCGTCGGCTTCGCGGGTTGCGACAAGTCCCTGCCCGGCATGATGATGGCGATGCTGCGCCTCAACATCCCCTCGATCTTCGTTTATGGCGGGTCGATCCTGCCGGGCCGCTTCCGCGATCGCGACGTCACCGTCGTCGACGTGTTCGAGGTGGTGGGAAAATATGCCGCCGGCGGCTGTCCCCTGTCCGAGGTGCACGAACTGGAAAAGGTCGCCTGCCCCGGCCATGGCGCCTGCGGCGGGCAGTTCACCGCCAATACCATGGCCTGCGTCGGCGAGGCGATCGGCCTCAGCCTGCCCAACAGCAACATGACGCCCGCCCCCTATACCAGCCGCGAACAGATCGCGGTGGCGGCGGGCGCGCAGGTGATGGAGCTTGTCGCGCGCCAGCTGCGGCCGCGCGACATCTGCACCCGGGCGGCCTTCGTCAACGCGGCGCGTGTCGTGGCCGCGACGGGGGGATCGACCAATGCCGCGCTCCACCTGCCGGCGATGGCGAACGAGGCCGGGATCGACTTCGACCTGTTCGACGTGGCGGAGGCGTTCAGATCGACGCCCTATATCGCCGACCTCAAGCCCGGCGGCCGGTATGTCGCGAAGGACATGTACGAGGCGGGCGGCGTCTACATGCTGATGAAGACGATGCTGGCGGGGGGCCTGCTCGACGGCGACTGCCTGACGGTCACCGGCAGGACGCTCGGCGAGAACATCGACCAGGTGACCTGGAATCCGGACCAGAAGGTGATCTACGACGTCCGGACGCCGATCACGCCGACCGGCGGCGTCGTCGGTCTGCGCGGCAGCCTCGCGCCGGACGGCGCGATCGTGAAGGTCGCGGGCATGCACCGGCTCCAGTTCGAAGGGCCGGCGCGCTGCTTCGATCGCGAGGAGGACGCCTTTGCCGCGGTCGAGGCGCGCGCGATCCGCGAGGGCGAGGTTATCGTGATCCGGTATGAAGGGCCGAAGGGTGGTCCCGGCATGCGCGAGATGCTGTCGACCACGGCGGCGCTCTATGGCCTCGGCATGGGCGAGAAGGTCGCGCTGATCACCGACGGTCGCTTTTCCGGGGGCACGCGCGGGTTCTGCATCGGCCATGTCGGGCCGGAGGCGGCGGAGGGCGGTCCGATCGCGCTGGTCGAGGACGGGGACGCGATCCGCATCGATGCGGAAGCCGGGACGATTGACCTTCTGGTCGACGACGCGATACTCGCCGAACGCCGCGCGGCATGGACGCGACGGGTGAACGATTACGGCTCGGGTGCATTGTGGCGCTATGCCCAGAATGTCGGCCCGGCCTACAGGGGCGCCGTCACCCACCCGGGAGCGCGCGCCGAAACCCATGTCTACGCGGATATCTGATTACGTTGCGGGTGGCGGCCTGCTGCTGGTCGCCGCCTGTTCCGGCCCCGGCGACCGCACCGCCAATACGGAGGCGGTCGCCCGCTTCGAGACGCAGCAGCGCGAGGCCGCGAGCGACGACGGTCGCATTCTCTGCGCGCACGGCGATGCAGGATTGGCGCGTACCTGCACGGTGGAACAGATGCAGACGGGCAGCGGACTGGTGCTGACCGTGCGCCACGCGGACGACGGACGCTTTCACCGTCTGCTCGTCACCCGCGACGGCCGCGGGGTCGTCGCGGCGGACGGGGCGGAGCGTGCCGTCGTCGCCATCGCGGGCGACGGGATCGAGGTGGCGATCGGCGGAGACCGGTACCGTCTGCCCGCGACGGTCCGGCGCGCGCGATGATCGACGTTGCCGGTCGGCCGATCCTGACCGCGGCCGCGACGCGCCACGCCGAGGCTCGGCTGTTCGCCGCCGGCACCGATGCCGATACGCTGATGGACCGGGCGGGCGAGGGGATCGCGCTGGCCGCTCGCCGCTTCGCGGGCGGCGACGAAATCCTCGTTCTGTGCGGCAACGGTAACAACGGCGGCGACGGCTATGTCGCCGCGCGCCGGCTGTCCGACATGGGCCATGCCGTGCGGATCGCGGCGGTCGGTGAGCCTCGCACACCCTGCGCGGCCCGCGCGCGCGCTGCCTGGTCCGGCAGGATCGAACGGCTCGCCGATGCCCCCGCCGCGCCCGTCGTCGTCGACGCCCTGCTCGGCATCGGCACCGACCGGCCGCTCGATCCGGCGCTCGACGGCGTGCTCACCCGCTGTCGGGCGGCGGCCCGATTCATAATCGCGGTCGACGTGCCGACCGGGGTCGAGGCGGACAGCGGGCGCCTCCCGCCCTGGCTGGCAGAGGCGTCGGTCGACTTGACGCTGGCGCTAGGCGCGGTGAAGCCGGCGCATGTTCTTCAGCCTGGCGCCGGCGCCTGCGGCACGGTGCGCCTGATTGACATCGGACTGACGGACCATGATGCGACCACGTACGTCGCCGGACACCCGTGCTTGCCGGAACCGGGACCGCATTCGCATAAATACAGTCGCGGCATGGTGGCGATCGTCACGGGCGGCATGGCGGGCGCCGTGCGGCTCGCTGGCGAGGCGGCGTTGCGCGCGGGTGCAGGCTATGTCGCGCTCTACGGCGACGCGGGGCAGGGTGGACCTGCCGCGATCGTCCACCGCCCCTATGCGCCCGACGCGCTGGACGATCGCCGCATCGGTGCATGCGTGATCGGACCGGGGCTCGGCCGCGATGACGAGGCGCGACGCAGGGTGGAAACCGCCCTCGCGCATGCGGATACCCCCCTGCTCGTCGACGGCGACGCGCTCCATCTGGTCACGCCCGAGGCGCTTAGCCGCCGGCGCGCGCCAACGGTGCTGACGCCGCATGCCGGCGAATTCGCCAGTCTGTTCGGCGAGGGGGAAGGCAGCGCGATCGACCGTGCCGCCGCCGCCGCCCGCCGCGCAGGCGCCGTCGTCGTGCTGAAGGGGCCGACGACGGTGATCGCCGATGGCAGGCGCGCGATCGTCACGCAGACCGGCAATCCCTGGCTGTCGACGGCCGGAACGGGCGATGTTCTGGCCGGCGCCATCGCCGCGCAACTTGCCCATCCCGGCGCCGATCCCTTCGAGGCGGCGGTCGCGGGCGTTTGGCTGCATGCACGCGCCGCGCAGATCGCAGGCAAAAGCTTCATCGCTGACGACTTGGCAAGCGCGCTCACCCCCGCCAGAGCGGGGGCGTGACAGACAAGACCTCCGACAGCAGCACGATCCTGCGCGTCGCCGCGCGCGGCGACGGAATCACCGCCGACGGGCGCCACGCCGCCTTCGCCGCGCCCGGCGACACGCTGACCGGCGATGGCCTGGTCCTTCCCGGCCCGCACCATCAGACGCCGCCCTGCCGTCATTTCCCCGCCTGCGGCGGATGCCAGCTCCAACATCTCGACGAGGCGAGCTACGCCGGCTTCTGTACGGATCGCATCGCCTCGGCGCTGGATGCGCAGGGGCTCGCCGCGCCGCTGCGCGCCCCGCTGGTATCGCCGCCCGGCACCCGCCGCCGCGCGACCCTCCATGCGGAGGCGAAGGGCGGCCGCATCCAGCTCGGCTTCACCGGCGAGAAGAGCCATGCCATCGTCGATATCGTCGAATGCCATGTGTTGCTGCCCGAACTGTTCGCGCTCGTCGCACCGTTGCGGCGATTGCTGCAGCGGCTCGGCCTGCGGCGTCGCGCCGACATCCACCTGACGCTCGCCGACCAAGGTGTCGACGTGCTCGTCCGCGGCATCGCGGCGGATGGGCTTGCGGCAGCCGAGGCGATCACCGCCTTCTGCGAGGCACAGCGGATCGCGCGGTTCGCGCTCGACGACGGCATGGGGCCGGAAACGCGGTGGGAGCCGCAGGCGGTGACGGTCACGCTGGGTGGCGTGCCTGTGCCGTTGCCGCCCGCGTCCTTCCTGCAGGCGACGCGGGAGGGGGAGGCGGCGCTCGTCGCCGCCATGCGCGAGGCGGTCGATGGCGCGCGGACCGTCGCCGATCTGTTCAGCGGCCTGGGCACGTTTGCCTTTGCCATGCCCGGGCGCGTCTATGCCGCCGAAGGCGCGCGCGATGCGATCATGGCGCTCAAATCGGCAGCCGCACTCGCCCAGCGCCCGATCTTCGCCGAACATCGCGATCTCTATCGCCGCCCTCTCACGGTCGCTGAGCTCGACAGGTTCGACGCGATCGTACTGGATCCCCCGCGCAGCGGCGCGCGCGAGCAGGTCGAGGCGCTGGCCGCCTGCCAGACCAAGGTGATCGGCTATGTCTCCTGCAATCCCAGCAGCTTCGCCCGCGATGCGAAGATCCTGTGCGACGGCGGCTGGCGACTGGACTGGGTGCAGCCCGTCGGCCAGTTCCGCTGGTCGACGCATGTGGAGCTAGCCGCGCGGTTCGTCCGCCCACCTCAAGGATAGACGGCCCGCACGAAGAACAGGCCGTCGGGCGGCGCGTTCAGGCCCAGGCGCGCGCGATCACGCGCCGCCAGCGCCGCGGCGAGATCGTCGGGGGTCCAGCGCCCCATGCCGACCATCGCCAGGCAGCCCACCATCGAGCGCACCTGATGATGCAGGAAGGATCGCGCCTCCGCATGGACGGTGATGCGGTCGTCCGCGCGCACCACGTCCAGCCGGTCGAGCGTGCGGATCGGGCTGTCCGCCTGGCAATGCGCGGATCGGAACGTGGTGAAGTCATGACGTCCGACCAGTCGCTGCGCGGCGTGCTGCATGGCCACCTCGTCGAGCGGCTGCGGCACCTGCCAGGCGAGCCCGCGCTCGAAGGTCAGCGGCGCGCGCCGGTTGACGATGCGATATGCATAGGCCCGGCCGACACAGGAAAAGCGCGCATGCCAATCCGTCGCGACGGTGTCGCAGGCGAGGATGGCGACGGGGGCAGGGCGAAGCCGCGCGTTGAGCGCTTCCATCAGGCGGAACGGCGCGATGGCCTTGTCGATGTCGACATGCGCGCGCATCGCCAGGCCGTGCACCCCCGCATCGGTCCGCCCCGCGCAATGGACGTTGGCCGGCTCGCCGGTCACCGCGAGTACCGCAGCCTCGATCGCGCCCTGCACGCTCGGCCCGTGCGCCTGCCGCTGCCAGCCCATGAAGGGGCGGCCGTCGAATTCCACCGTCAGTGCGAACCGCGTCAAAGCGCGATGCCCGACGCGATCGGAAATCCGCGCAGCAGCTCTTCGGCGCTCGTCACGCCCCGGCCCGCGCGCTGCACCAGCACCGGCCGGATGGCGCCGTCGCCACAGGCGATGGTCAGCCGATCGTCCACCGTCTCTCCGGCGCCGCCGGGAAAGGTGAAGGGTAGCGCCTCGCACGCCAGCACCTTGATCCGTTCGCCGCGCAGCTCGAACCACGCACCGGGCGCCGGGTTCATCGCGCGCACCAATCGCTCGACCGCCACCGCGCTTCGGGTGAAGTCTATCCGCGCCTCCGCTTTGTCGATCTTGGCGGCATAGGTGACGCCCTCCTCGGGCTGCGCGACCGGGGGGTGGCCGTCGAGGTTGGCGAGCACCGTCACCATCAGCCGCGCGCCGAGTTGGGCGAGCTCCGCGGTCAGTTCGCCGGTCGTCTTTCGGTCGACCGCGACGCGCCCCTCCAGCCGGACGGGACCCGTGTCGAGCCCGGCCTCCATCTGCATGATGCCGACACCCGTTTCCGCATCGCCCGCGAGGATCGCGCGCTGGACCGGCGCGGCCCCGCGCCAGCGCGGCAGCAACGAGCCATGGACGTTCAGACAGCCATGAACGGGCGCCGCAAGCACTGCCTCGGGAAGGATCAGGCCATAAGCCGCGACGACCGCGATATCGGGCGCGAGCGCGGCGAAGGCCGCCTGCGCATCGGCATCCTTCAGCGACGTGGGCGTACGCACCACGATGCCGAGCGCCTCCGCGCGCCGATGCACGGGGGACGGGACCAGTTCCCTGCCGCGCCGTCCGCCTGGCCGCGGCGGCTGGCTGTAGGTCGCCACGACATCGTGACCAGCCGCGACCAGCGCGTCGAGCGTCGGCACCGCAAACTCCGGCGTGCCCATGAAAACGATCCGCATGACCGCCCTTCAACGCGCTGGCGGCGGACGGCGCAACCCCCTATCTGTTCCTTCATGGCGTCTCCCGAAATCGAAGCCCTGACCCAGGCGCTGGCGCGGTTGCCCGGCCTCGGCCCCCGCTCGGCACGACGGGCGGTGCTGCATCTCCTGAAGAAGCGCGAGGCGGCGCTGGGACCGCTCCGGGCCGCGCTGGAGGCGGTCGACGAACGGCTCGAGACATGCGCCGTCTGCGGCAATGTCGACACGGCGAATCCGTGCGCGATCTGTGCCGATCCGCGCCGCGACCAGCGCGCGCTGTGCGTGGTCGAGGAGGTCGCCGACCTCTGGGCCCTCGAACGCTCGCGCCTGTTCCCGGGTCGCTTCCATGTCCTCGGGGGGCGGTTGTCCGCGCTCGAGGGCGTCCGGCCGGAGGATCTCGCCATCGACGCGCTCATCCGCCGGATCGAGGCCGGGGGAATCGACGAGGTCGTGCTGGCGATGAACGCGACGCTGGAGGGGCAGACCACGGCGCATTATCTGGCGGATCGCATCGAGCGCTTTCCCGTCCGCGTGACGCAACTCGCGCATGGCCTGCCGGTAGGCGGCGAACTCGACTATCTCGACGAGGGCACGCTTGCCCAGGCGTTACGTGCGCGTCGCCCGGTCGCGTGACCGCCGCACGGCTTGACGCCCCGCCGGCCGCACCATAGCTGACCCGCCATGGCCGTTCTTCCCATCGTCGAAATTCCCGATCCGCGTCTCCGCCTCGTTTCCAAGCCGGTCGAGGCGATCACCGATGAAACCCGCGCCTTCGTCGCGGACATGCTCGACACGATGTACGATGCCCATGGCATCGGTCTCGCCGCGATCCAGGTCGGCGTCGACAGCCGCATCCTGGTCATCGACCTGCAGGAGGAAGAGGACGAGGAGCGCAAGCCGATCCGCAAGCCCCATGCCTATATCAATCCCGAAATCCTCTCCACGTCGGACGAACTGTCGACGTATAACGAGGGTTGTCTGTCGATCCCGGAGCAATATGCTGAGGTGAAGCGCCCGGCGCGGTGTCGCGTCCGCTGGCAGGACGAGACGGGGACGGCGCACGAGGAAGAGCTGGACGGCCTGCTCGCCACCTGCATGCAGCATGAGATCGACCATCTGAACGGCGTGCTGTTTATCGATCACATCAGCCGCCTGAAGCGCGATATGCTGCTCAAGAAGCTGAACAAGACGCGCAAGGCGGGCTGATCCAAAAACCGCTGTCCCCGTCCCGTCGTTCGACCTATGTTCCCGCCGGTCCGGCATGCCTCCACGCGGTTCGGCTGTGTGGAGAGTGTCCGGACGCCGTGACTTTTGAGACTTTTGGGGAATAGGCGTGGAGCAACTGGTCGTCGTGGCGATATTGGCGCTGGTCGTCGGACTGCTTCTCGGCTGGCTGATCGCCGGTCGTCGCGCTGTCGGGCTTGCCGCCGATCTCGCCGTCGCCGAGGCACGGGCACGGGACGCGGACCTCGTCCGGCAGGCGCGCGACGCGGTGGAGCGCGAACGTAACGACGCGATGCGGGATGCCGCGTCGCTGCGCGCGCAGAACGAAGAGCGCGCGGGGCTCGCTGATCGGCTCCATGCCGAACTCGCGGCAATCCGGACCGATCGCGATGCGGCCCGCGCGGAGATCGCCGGGCTGCGGGCGCAGGCCGAGGCGTTCGAGGCGCGGCTGGTCGAACTGCGCGAGGCGAAGGAGGTGCTGTCCGCGCAGTTCGGCGAGGTGGCCAACCGCCTGCTTTCGGACGCGCAGAAGGCATTCCTCGAGCGCGCCGACGCGCGGTTCCGCCAGTCGGAGGAATTGGCCGGCCAGAACCTCAAGGCGCTGCTGCAGCCGGTCAACGAGCGCCTCGCACGCTATGAGGAGGGCGTCGCCAAGGTCGAGGCGGAGCGCCGCGACGCGTTCGGCGACCTCAAGGGACAGATCGAGCAGATGCGCCTGGGGCAGGAGCGTGTGTCGGGCGAGGCGGCCAAGCTGGTCAATGCGCTGCGCAATGCCCCCAAGGCGCGTGGTCGCTGGGGCGAGCAGCAGCTGCGCAACGTGCTCGAGACGTGCGGGCTCGCCGAGCATACCGACTTCGCCATGGAGGTCAGCGTCACCGACGGCGACGGCGGCCGGCTCCGCCCCGATGCCATCGTCCGCGTTCCCGGCGGCAAGTCGCTGATCATCGATGCCAAGGTTTCGCTGAACGCCTATCAGGACGCCTTTGGCGCGGTGGACGAGGCGGAGCGTCAGATCGGCCTGGCCGCCCATGCGCAGTCGATGCGCGTCCACGTCAACGGCCTCGGCAACAAGGCCTATTGGTCGCAATTCGACGACACGCCCGAATATGTCATCATGTTCGTGCCGGGCGAGCATTTCCTCTCCGCAGCGCTGGAACATGATCCGACGCTGTGGGACTTTGCGTTCGACAAGCGCGTGCTTCTCGCGACGCCGACCAACCTGATCGCGATCGCCCGCACCGTGTCCGCGGTCTGGCGGCAGGAAAAGCTCGCGAGTCAGGCACGCGAGATCGGTGCGCTCGGGAAGGAACTGTACCAGCGCCTTACGGTCATGGGGGGGCATGTCGCGCGGCTGGGCAAGAACCTCGATACCGCGATGGGGGCGTACAACGCCTTTGTCGGCAGCCTCGAGAGCCAGGTGCTCACCAGCGCCAAGCGCTTCGAGGCGCTGAACATCGATACCGGCGGTAAGGCGATCGACGCGCTTCCCGTCGGCGAACAGACCGCGCGGCCGCTGACGAAGCTGGTGCCGCTGTCGGACGAGGCTGCGTGACATGGCGAGGGGGGCAGCGGCCGACACGGTTGCCGCCCCCGTTCCTGAAGCGCATCGCATTCCGCCACGACGTCGTGATCGATCGCAGCGCCTATCCCTTTTCGCTGCCTGTCCTGCGGGATGACGATTTCGAATTCACCTTCGAACAATCGGTGACGATCATCGTCGGCGAAACTGGAGTCGGCAAATCGACGCTGCTGGAGGCGGTGGCCGCGCTTGCGGGCTTCGATCAGGCGGGTGGCGGGCCGGGGTATAGGCCGCTCGATCATTCGCGTGCGCTCGAATGCAACGGCGACGCGCTTGCCTCGGTTATGCGGGCGAGCTGGCTGCCGAAGGTCGGGCAGGGGTGATTCTTCCGCGCGGAAAGCTTCTTCGCGGTCGCGCGCTATCTGGACGAGGCGGCACGCGAATCGTGCGCGGCGCCGCCCGACTTCCTCTCCCATTCCCATGGCGAGGGTTTCCTTCGCTTCTTCGAAGAGCGCTGCGAGCGGCGGGGCATTTTTCTGTTCGACGAACCCGAATCGGCGCTGTCGCCGACGCGCCAGTTCGACTTCCTGAAATTGCTGCGCCGCATGCAGGCCGGCGGCGAAACGCAGGTGATCATGGCGACGCATTCGCCGATCCTGATGGCCCTCCCCGGCGCGGACCTTGTCGGCATGACGCGTGGTGGGCTCGATCGCATGACCCTGGCGGAGACGCCGCATTACCGCTTGATCCGGGAATTCGCGCTCGATCCCGCCGGGACGATTGCCGCGATGCTCGACGAATAGCGCGCCATAACTTCGCTCAACGCAAAAGGCTCCGCAGCTGCCGGATATTATTGCCGCAACCGACGTTCTCGATGGTGACCAGTCAGCAATTCTGACGGTTTAGGAGAGCGATGTGAGCGGGATGCAGCGGGACACCGTCGTCATGGATCACGACGGCGTATTGGAGGGTCGCATCGTCGGCGACGTCATCGTCCGACGCGGTTGCAGGGTCAGGATCTCGGCGATGATCAGCGGCGACCTGCATGTCGAGCAGGGCGCGCAGGCCGAGGTATCGGGCCTCATCGCCGGGCGCGTGATGCAGGACGGCGGGCGCGTGCTCGTGACCGGGCTCGCCTGACTCGACGATTCAGCCGCCGCGCTGCTGCGCCAGCACCTCATAGGCCATGACCGCCGTCGCCACCGCGGCGTTCAGGCTGTCCGCCTTGCCCAGCATCGGAATCTTGACCAGCGTGTCGCACGCGGCGGCATAATCCGCGGGCATGCCCTGCGCCTCGTTGCCGGTCAGCAGGAAGGTCGGCGCGGCATAGACCGCGCGGCGATAATCCTGGTCCGTATCCAGGCTCAGTCCGACCAATTGTCCTGATCCCGCGCGCAGCCAGGCGAGGAACGGTGCCCATTCGCTGCGCACCACCTTCATGGTGAAAAGCGCCCCCATGCTCGCGCGGACAGCCTCCACCGAAAAGGGATCGACGCATTCGCCGATCAGGATGAGCCCGCCCGCACCGACCGCGTCCCCGGTCCGCAGGATCGTGCCCAGGTTGCCGGGGTCGCGCAGGCGCTCCGCGACCAGCCAGATGCCCGATTCAGTACGGTCGAGATCGGACAGCGCCACGTCGAATTCGTCGAACACGCCGACCACCGCCTGGGGATTATCCTTGCCGCTCAGCTTCGACAGGATGTCCGGCGTGGTCTGGATCGACTCGCCGCCGGCCGCTTCCACCTCGACGGACAGGGCATGGACGAGCGGATGGCCCGCGCTCTGCACCGCATAGAAGAGCAGCCGGGGTATTCGCCCCGTCTCGCGCGCCTCCGTCAGGATGCGCAGGCCCTCGGCGAGGAACTGGCGCGCCGCGCGGCGATGGCGTTTGTCCCGCAGGTCCCGGACCCGCTTGACGAGGGGATTTGAAAAGGCGGTGATCTCTCGCGGCATGTCCGGGTCCCTCCCGCATCGGCGGGCGGGTCCGCAAGCTCAATCTTCGCCGAACTTCGCTTCGACCAGCTCGCAGAGCGCTGCGACCGCCTGATCCGCGCCATCGCCCGCGGCGCTGATCGTGATCGAATCGCCCTTGGCGGCGCCCAGCATCATCAATCCCATGATCGACGTGCCGGTGACGGCGCCATCGTCCTTGCGCACCTGCACCTCGCAGGGTTGCGTCGAGGCGAGGGTGACGAACTTGGCGCTGGCGCGGGCATGCAGCCCGCGCTTGTTGGTGATCAGCACCGTGCGCTCCACCGCGCTCATGCGGCGGCCTCCCCCAGGACCTCGGACGCGACCGAGATATATTTGCGGCCGGCCTCGCGTGCCGCGGCAACCGCGTCGACGACCTTCATCGACTTGCGCGCCGAGCCCAGCCGGATCAGCATCGGCAGGTTCATGCCCGCGATGACCTCGACGCGTCCGCGTTCCATCAGCGAGATGGCGAGGTTCGACGGCGTACCGCCGAACAGGTCGGTCAGGACGATCACGCCGCGACCGGCATCGACCGCCGCGATCGCCGCCGCGATGTCGGCGCGCCGCGTCTCCATGTCGTCGTCGGGGCCGATGGAGATGGTCGCGATCCGCTCCTGCGGACCGACGACGTGAACCATCGCCACGACGAACTCCTCGGCGAGCCGCCCGTGGGTCACCAGTACAAGGCCAATCATCTCAGACGTATTACTCATGCTTTGGCCGGTGGCCCTTCGAGCGAGTCCTGCGGCGCGGCCCCCAGGTCGCGATGCGTGATGGTGGGCGAAAAACCGTCCGCGCGCAACCGGCTGGCGAGTGTCTCCGCGACATGGACCGATCTGTGGCGTCCCCCGGTACAGCCGATCGCGACGGTGACATAGGCTTTTCCCTCCGCCCGATATCTCGGCAGCAGCAGCTTCAGCAGCCCCTCGATCCGGTCCATCGCCTCGGGATAGGCGGGATCCGCCGCGACATAGGCGGCGACGTCCGCGTCGAGCCCTGTCCCGGGGCGAAGCGCGGCGTTCCAATGCGGATTGCGCAGGAAACGCATATCGAAGACGAGGTCGGCGTTGCGCGGCAGCCCGCGGGCGAAACCGAAGGACAGGACGGAAAGCACGGGTTCGTCGTTGCCGGCGCGTGCGAACGTCTCACGGATCTGCTGCGCCAGGGCGTGGCTGGATAGATTGGTCGTGTCGATCAGGCGATTCGACCAGTCGCGCAGCGGAGCGAGCAATTCGCGCTCCCGGCCGATGCCGTCGCTCGCCGGTCGATCCGGCGCGAGCGGATGGCGGCGCCGCGTTTCCGAATAGCGCCGCTCCAGCTCCGCGCCGGCGCAGTCGAGGAACAGCATGCCGATGTCGAGGTCGTGCACGTCCCGCAGCCTGCGGATGCGCTCGACGATCCGCACGGGATCGAAGTCGCGCGTGCGCGTGCCGATGCCGATCGCGAGCGGTTGTCCGGCGTCGCCGGTCCCCTCGGTGAGCGGCGCGTCGAGCAGGCGGTCGAGCAGCAGCAGCGGCAGATTGTCGACGACTTCCCAGCCGATGTCCTCCAGCGTCTTCAGAACGGTCGACTTCCCCGCGCCGGAGAGGCCCGTGACGAGCAGGATGTCCTTGCGATCGGTCATGCCGGTGTCGCTTCGGGCTGGCGCAGCGCCATTTCGACCTTGATCGGGGTCGACGCGTGGTGCGGGTCGAGACTGATCTCGCGAACAGCGACGCCCGCGATCCGCCGAATTCGGCGTTCCGGCAGACGGACCGGCTGCCCGTCCAGCCGCACGACCAGGCGGACCGGCAGGTCCTCGACGTGCGGCAAGGTTACGATGCCGACTCCGCGGACCTCCATCTTGCCGCGGATGGTGTCAGGTGCCCGCGCGACCAGATCGCCGTTCCGTCGGACCAGCAGCGTGTAATCGTCGCTGATCAGGACCGCGCCGCGGTCGATCAGCCTCAGCGCGAGATCCGACTTGCCCGCGCCGGACGGCCCTTCGAGAAGCACGGCGTGCCCATCGATGGCGACCGCGGTCGCGTGAAGCGTCTCCGACGAAAGGATGGCCATGCTCTTCGTTCAATCGCCTCTACTGAACCTCGGCGCCCGGCAAGCGGACGACGAATCGCGCGCCGCTCAGGCGATCCTCGCGCGATTCGACCGCGATCGTGCCCTGATGCGCCTCGACGATGGTGCGCGCAATGGCAAGGCCCAGTCCCGAATGCTGGCCGAACGCCTCGGTCGACGGCCGGATCGACTGGAAGCGCCGGAAGATCATGTCGCGCGCCTCCTGGGGGACGCCGGGGCCCTCGTCCTCGACGCGCACGACGATCATCGCATCCTGCCGGCCGGCCCAGATCGCGACCAGGCCCCCGTCGGGAGAGAAGGACAGGGCGTTGTCGATGAGATTGTCGAATACGCGCTCCAGCCGCGCGCCTTCGCCGTTCGCGACCAAGTCGCCCTCCGCGCGATCGAAGACCAGGCGCACGCCGTGCGCGAGCCCGCGTGCCTGACGCTGCGCGACCAGCCCTGCGATCATCGCACCGACGTCGACGGCCTCGAACTTGGCCCGGCTGAGCTGCGCGTCCAGCCGCGACGCTTCCGAAATGTCGGTGATCAGCCGGTCCAGCCGATGGACGTCGTCACGCACGATCGCGAGCAGTTGCTCCTGCAATGCCGGGTCCTTGACATGGCCCAGCCCCTCGACCGCCGACCGCAGCGAGGCCAGCGGGTTCTTCAGCTCGTGCGTCACGTCCGCGGCGAAGGCTTCGGTGGCGTCGATCCGCGCCCGCAGCGCCAGGCTCATGTCGGACAGCGCGCGCGCCAGGCTGCCGATCTCGTCGCGTCGTGAGGGAAGGCGGGGAACGACGACCTCGCGCGCACGTCCCAGCCGGACTCGCACCGCGGCACGGGCAAGGCGCCGCAAGGGGCGCACGATCGTCCGCGCGAGGAACAGCGACAGCAGGATCGAGACCAGCGTCACGCCGGCCAGCACCAGGCTGAGGCGGAACCGCTCGATGCGCACCGTCTGGGTGATGTCGCGCGCGTTGACGGTGGTCATCACCGCCTGTCCCTGCGGCAACGGTGCGGCGGAGGTGATCACCGGCGTACGGTCCGGCGCACGCCAGACGCTGGTCGACACGACGTTGCGGGCGGTCGCGGCGACGTCCGGCCACTGCCGCCCATCGGTCCGTTCGCGGTACAGGGGCGCCCGGGCCGCGCCCACGACGGTGTCGATCACGGCATCGAGGAAACGTGCGACCGTCTGGTTCCAGGGCTGCTTGTCGGGATCGAGCAGCACGGCATTGCGGACGCCAAGCGCTCGGCTGTCCGCCACCGTCGCGCCGTCGCGGTCGAAGATGCGCAGGCGCGTGCCGGTGTCGCGCGACAGGCGTTCGATCAACGCGTCGCGCTGTGCCGGCTCCACCATCGCCAGCGACTCAGCGATCAGCTCCGATTCGCGGCTCGTCTGCGCGACGCGGCTGTCGACGATGCGGCTGCGGTAGGAATCGAGATAGAAGAAGCCGCCCGCGAGCAGCAGCAGCGCAACAATGTTGACGGCGAGGATACGCCGCGTGAGCGAGATGTGGCCGGACCAGCGGAGCGCGAGGTCGCGCCCTTCGCCGCCGTCACTCTTCGGAGAATCGGTATCCGGCGCCATAGAGCGTCTCGATCGCGTCGAATTCGGGGTCGACCTGGCGGAACTTGCGACGCAGGCGCTTGATGTGGCTGTCGATCGTCCGGTCGTCGACGTAGATGTCGTCGTGATAGGCGGCGTCCATCAGCTGGTTGCGCGTCTTCACGATGCCGGGGCGCTGCGCCAGCGTCTCCAGGATCAGGAATTCCGTGACCGTCAGCGTCACCACGTCACCGGCCCAGGTCGTGCGGTGCCGCGCCGGATCCATGCTCAGCCGTCCGCGCTCGATCGGCTGGGTCGGCTCCACGACATCGTTGCCGCTTCCCTGCGGCATCGCCAGGTCCGTCCGTCTCAAAATGGCACGGATCCGCGCGATCAGCAGCCGCTGGCTGAACGGCTTGGCGATATAGTCGTCCGCGCCCATCGCGAGGCCGAGCGCCTCGTCCAGCTCGTCATCCTTGCTGGTCAGGAAGATGACGGGGATCTGGCTCTTCTCGCGCAAGCGCCGCAGCAGCTCCAGACCGTCCATCCTCGGCATCTTGATGTCGAAGATCGCAAGGTCGGGGGGATTGTCGGTCAACGCCTTCAGCGCGGCCTCTCCGTCGCTGTACACGCGGGTCAAAAAGCCCTCCGCCTGCAGCGCGATCGAGACGGAGGTCAGGATGTTGCGGTCGTCGTCGACCAGCGCGATCGTCGCGGTCATGCGGGGCAGGCCTTGCTGATCATCGCCTCCGCGGTACGTCAAAGCGGCGCCCGGCTCAACCGTATCGGACATGACGTTACGGAAACCGCCGGTTTGACGCCTGCGGTTTTGCTGCGTAAGCGGGAAGGTACAGGCCGGCGCGCGTACTTTCCCTCCCCAGGACGCGCGCGCAGGCGATTTTGACGTGGGAGGATGTTGCCTGTGAACGAGCGTATTCCGCACGCAGGTCTCGACCGGCAGGGTATCGAGACGCGCGCCGATCTCCATTGGAACATGGTCACTGCGAGGCTGGTCGAGGCCGCCGTCGCGCGCGGCGAGGGCAAGCTCAGCGCCGACGGCCCGCTCGTCGTCGAAACCGGCGCGCACACCGGCCGGTCCGCGCAGGACAAGTTCATCGTCCGCGATGCGGAGACCGACGCCACGGTCTGGTGGGGCAAGACCAACAAGGGCATGACCCCGGAGGCGTTCGCGGCGCTCAAGGCCGATTTCCTGACCGCGCTACGCGACAAGGAGAATCTGTTCGTGCAGGACCTGTACGGCGGGTCCCAGCCCGAGCACCGCGTGCGAGTGCGCGTCATCAACGAGCTCGCGTGGCACAACCTCTTCATCAGGACGATGCTGGTCCGGCCGGAGGAGCACGAGCTGAAGGGGTTCGAGCCGGAATATACGATCATCGACCTGCCGAGCTTCCGCGCCGATCCGGCCCGCCACGGCTGCCGCAGCGAGACCGTCATCGCGGTCAACTTCACCGAGAAGCTGATCCTGATCGGTGGAACCCGCTATGCCGGCGAGATGAAGAAGTCCGTGTTCGGCATCCTCAACTATCTGCTGCCGACGAGTGGCGTGATGCCGATGCATTGCTCGGCGAACATGGGCGCCGACGGATCGACTGCCGTGTTCTTCGGCCTGTCGGGCACGGGGAAGACGACGCTCTCCGCCGATCCGCAGCGCACGCTGATCGGTGACGACGAGCATGGCTGGTCCGATACCGCGGTCTTCAATTTCGAGGGCGGCTGCTATGCCAAGATGATCCGCCTGTCGCCGGAGGCCGAGCCCGAGATCTTCGCGACGACCAAGCGCTTCGGCACGGTGCTGGAGAATGTCGTGATGGACCCGGTCACGCGCCAGCTCGATCTGCACGACAACAGCCTCGCGGAAAACAGCCGCGGCGCCTATCCGATCGATTTCATCCCGAACGCGTCCGACGAGAATATGGGCGGCGTGCCGCGCAACATCGTGATGCTGACGGCGGATGCCTATGGCATCCTGCCGCCGATCGCCAAGCTGACGCCCGATCAGGCGATGTATCACTTCCTGTCCGGCTATACCGCGCGCGTCGCCGGTACGGAGATCGGCGTGACGGAACCGGACGCGACCTTCTCGACCTGTTTCGGCGCCCCCTTCATGCCGCGCCATCCCTCGATCTACGGCAATCTCCTGAAGGAACGGATCGCCAGGGGCGGTGTCGATTGCTGGCTGGTGAACACCGGCTGGACGGGCGGCCAATATGGTGTCGGGCATCGCATGCCGATCAAGGCCACGCGAGCATTGCTCAACGCCGCGCTCGACGGGTCGCTGAAGGACGCCGAATTCCGTACCGATCCGAACTTCGGGTTCAAGGTCCCGGTGGCGGTCCCGGGAGTCGACAGCGCGATCCTCGATCCGCGGGCGACCTGGGCGGACAAGGCCGCCTATGACGCCGCTGCAGCGAGGCTCGTCGATCTGTTTGTGGAGAATTTCGCGCAGTTCGCCGATCATGTCGACGACGGCGTCCGCCAGGCTGCGCCCCGGAGCACCGAGGCGGCCTGATCCTCGGCGCCGCCTGCCGGTCGAAGACCGAAGCGCTGTTCCCCTTGGCCGGCAGGTGAAGGGGAACGGTGCTTCGGCCCGCCCGCTGCGGCGTCGTACGGGATGTCAGGCGGTGGCTTGATCGGGTGGCTGGAAGAAGCGGTCGATGACCTCGCGCGCCAACCGCGCCGGCTTCAGCGTCTCGGCGTCCAGGCAGCACCAGCTTGATTTCACTTCCGCCAGCACCTCTTCGCCGCGCCGGATGACGGTGCCGTAGAACGCGCGCGCGCCCTGCACCTTTTCGAGCAACACCGTGGCGATCACGTCATCGCCGAGGAAGGTCGGCTTCCGATAGGTGATCTCGTGCTTGAGCGCGACCCAGAGGTGGGTGGCGACCGCGTCCGCGGGCGCGAGCTTCTGCCAGTGGCTGACCACGGCTTCCTGCACCCACTTCAGGTAGCTGGCATTGTTGACGTGACCCATAAAGTCGATGTCGGCGGGGTCGACGCCGATCGGCACGTCGAAGGGGATGCTGTCGCTCACCCGGCGTATATAGCATCGCATTGATGGCAGCGCAGCGACAATCGGCCAGAATGCGCCAAGTGGAGGACGTGTCGATCAATCCGCATGCGGTTCGACGATCGCGACGCCGTCGCGGATCGCGCTGATGCGGACGCGTGCGCCAGGGTCCGCCGGGGCACCGCACGCGGGCCAACTGCCGTCACCCACCCGCACGCGGCCGCCCTCCGCATCGACGCGCTGCTCGACGACCACCACCTGGCCGATCATGCGGGCGGCACGGTCGTTGAGCTGCGGATCGCTGGTTTCGACCGGATAGTCGCGATACCAGCGACGGCCGATCAGCACCGAAACGATGCTCCACGCGGCGAAGGCAGTGATCTGCACCGCCGCGGGCAGGGCCGGCAACGCCAACAGCGTCAGCCCGACGATCCCGGCGGCGATCGCCAGGAAGACGGCGAACACGCCAGGGATGACCAGCTCGGCGAGCCCGAGGGCCAGCGCCGCGATCAGCCAAGCGCCCGCCGCTCCGCCGATCCCGTCGAGCGTCACGGCTTGGGCAGCTCGAACGGCCCGCGCCGCGGCTCGGCGGACGCCGCGGACGGCTTGCCCAAGGCCTCCTTGGCGAGTTCGCCGATGCCGCCCAGCGTGCCGATCAAGTTGGTCGCCTCGACCGGGAACAGGATCGTCTTCGCGTTGGGACTGGTCGCGAACTTGCCGACGGCCTCGACATATTTCTGCGCGATGAAATAGTTGATCGCCTGCGTCGACCCGCTCTCGATCGCGTCGGACACGACCTGCGTCGCCTTCGCCTCTGCCTCGGCCGCGCGCTCGCGCGCTTCCGCGTCGCGATAGGCGGACTCGCGCCGGCCCTCCGCCTCCAGGATGCGCGCCTGTTTCTGCCCCTCGGCCCGCAGGATCTCGCTGGCCCGCGTGCCCTCCGCCTCGAGGATGTTGGCGCGCTTCTCGCGCTCCGCCTTCATCTGGCGACCCATGGCGGCGACGATGTCGGCCGGCGGGCGGATGTCCTTGATCTCGACGCGGGTGATCTTGACGCCCCACGGCACCGTCGCATGATCCACCACCGACAGCAGGCGCGCATTGATTTCGTCGCGCTTCGACAAGGTTTCGTCCAGGTCCATCGACCCCATGACGGTGCGCAGGTTCGTCGTCGTCAGCTGGAGCAGCGCGACGTACAGATCCGATACCTCATAGGCTGCCTTGGCCGCGTCGAGCACCTGGAAGAAGACGACGCCGTCGGTGGAAATGATGGCATTGTCCTTGGTGATGATCTCCTGTCCGGGGATGTCGATCACCTGCTCCATCATGTTCACCTTGCGGCCGACGCGATAGAAGAAGGCGGGGTAGAAATTGAAGCCCGGCGCGGCGGTCGTGGTGTAGCGGCCGAAATGCTCGATCGTGTACTGATAGCCCTGGCGCACGATCTTGATGCTGGTCATCAGGTAGAACAGCACCAGTGCCAAGGCGAATGCTGCGATGGTAATCCCCATGTCGACCCTCCCCGGGATGCCGACTCACGTGCCGGTGCCCCATATCGCTATAGCACCCCGCGCGGTCGAACCGTAAGGCCATGTCGGTGACCCCCTAGCTAATCGGGCGGACCGCGGTTACATGGCCCGCCACTTCCCCACGCCATGCGAGGAACGGCATCTTGGATATCCGGCTCGGCCTCACTTTCGACGACGTCCTGCTCGTGCCGCAGGAGTCCGATATCCTGCCGAGCAGCGCGGATACACGCACGCAGGTGACGCGGGGCATCGCGCTCAACATCCCGATCCTGTCCTCGGCCATGGATACGGTGACCGAAGCGGACATGGCGATCGTCATGGCCCAGCTCGGCGGTATCGGCGTCCTCCACCGCAATCTGACCGTCGAGGAACAGGTCGCGGCGGTGCGCCAGGTCAAGCGCTTCGAGTCGGGCATGGTCGTCAATCCGATCACCATCGCCCCGACCGCGACGCTGGCGGAGGCGCAGGCGCTGATGGCCAACCATCGGATCAGCGGCATTCCGGTCGTCGAGGCGGACGGTCGGCTCGTCGGCATCCTCACGAACCGCGACGTCCGCTTCGCGGGCAATCCGAAGCAGCCGGTCGCCGAACTGATGACCCGCGACAATCTCGCGACGGTTTCGACCGACGTCGGCCAGGACGAGGCGCGCCGCCTGCTCCATCAGCGCCGCATCGAGAAGCTACTCGTCGTCGACGACGCCTATCGCTGCGTCGGGCTGATCACGGTCAAGGATATCGAAAAGGCGGTCACCTATCCCGACGCGACCAAGGATGCGGCCGGCCGCCTGCGCGTCGCCGCGGCGACCACGGTCGGTGACAAGGGCTTCGAGCGGACGGAGGCCCTTGTCGACGCGGAATGCGACCTGATCGTGATCGACACCGCGCACGGCCACAATCGCGATGTCGCGCGGGCGGTCGAGCGGGTGAAGAAGCTCAGCAACTCGGTCCAGGTCGTCGCGGGCAACGTCGCGACCGCGGCGGCGACGCGCGCGCTGGTCGACGCGGGCGCGGACGGCATCAAGGTCGGTATCGGTCCGGGATCGATCTGCACGACGCGGGTCGTCGCCGGCGTCGGCGTTCCGCAGCTCACCGCGGTCATGGACTGCGCCGAAGAGGCCGCCAAGTCGAGCGTGCCGGTGATCGCGGACGGCGGCCTGCGCACCTCCGGCGACCTCGCCAAGGCGCTGGCCGCGGGGGCCGCGACCTGCATGGTCGGATCGCTGCTGGCCGGCACCGAAGAGGCGCCGGGCGAAACCTTCCTGTACCAGGGACGGGCGTACAAATCCTATCGCGGCATGGGGTCGGTCGGCGCGATGGGTCGCGGCTCCGCCGACCGCTATTTCCAGGGCGATATCAAGGACCAGATGAAGCTGGTGCCGGAGGGGATCGAAGGGCAGGTCGCCTACAAGGGGCCGGCACGCGACGTCATCCACCAGCTCGTCGGCGGCATCAAGGCGGCGATGGGCTATACCGGTTCGGCGACCATCCCTGACCTCAAGAGCCGCGCGCAGTTCGTGCAGATCACCGGCGCGGGGCTCAAGGAAAGTCATGTCCACGACGTGACGATCACGCGCGAGGCGCCGAACTATCCGACCCGATGAGGCAGCGGTGACGGGAGCCGGCCGATGACGCCCGCAGCGCGCAGCCAGGCCGCGATCGACATTCTCGACCAGGTCGTCGACGCGGCGCGTGGCGGCGGTGCGGCGGCGGACACGCTCGTCGCGCGCTATTTCGCGAGCCGTCGCTATGCCGGTGCCAAGGACCGGCGCGCGGTGCGCGACCTCGTCTATGCGGCGATCCGCCGCGCCGGGGAAGCGCCCGAAAACGGTCGCGCCGCGCTGGTCGGCCTCGCCCGAGAGGATGATGCCCTTGCCGCAACCTTCGACGGATCGGCGCATGGACCGGCGCCGCTGGATCCGGCCGAGCCCGCCGCCGCTGCCGGGGTCATGCCATCATGGCTCAGCGCGGCGCTGATCGCATCGGACGTCCCGTCTTCGGCTCAGCAGGCGTTGGTCGCGCGCGCGCCGCTCGATATCCGGGTCAACCGGCTTCGCACGGACGTCGCGTCGATCCGTGCGGAGATCGGCGGTGAAGCCGTGGCCGGGTTGCCCGACGCGCTGCGCCTGCCCAACGGCACCAACGTCGAACCGCTCGCCGGGCTCGTGGAGGTGCAGGACGCGGGCAGCCAGATCGTCAGCCTCGCCGCCCGCGCGGAGCCCGGCCAGAACATCATCGACCTGTGCGCAGGTGGCGGCGGCAAGACGCTCGCGCTCGCCGCGGCGATGGACAATCGCGGCGAGCTGATCGCGAGCGACGTCGACCGCGCCCGGCTGTCGAGGCTCGCGCCGCGCGCGGAAAAGGCGGGGGTCACGATCGCCAGGCCGCTGCTGCTCGATGCGGGACGCGAGGCGGCGGCGCTCGCGCCCTTTGTAGGTGCCGCGGATACGGTCCTGGTGGATGCGCCCTGTTCGGGGACCGGGACGTGGCGTCGCAATCCCGAGGCGCGCTGGCGCCTCACGCCGCAGCGGCTGGAACGATTCGCGCAGCAGCAGCGCCACGTCCTGGGGCTCGCGGCGCCGCTCGTGCGGCCGGGCGGGGCGCTGGTGTACATCGTCTGCTCGCTGCTCGATGCGGAGGGGGCGGCACAGGTCGATGCCTTCCTCGCCACCTCTCCCGGCTGGCGTGCCGAGCCGCTCGATCTGCCTGCCGGCCGGCCGCGCGGCAGCGGCCTGCGCCTCGATCCCGCGCACGACGGGACCGACGGCTTTTTTGTCGCGCGGCTGATCCGGCTTTGCTAGCTTCCGGGCCGTGCACCCTGTGGAGACCTTCATGCGCGTGACCTCCGTCGCCATCGCCGCCACGTTGACCCTGGTGTGCGTGTCGACCTCGCTGCACGGCCAGCGGCCGGACGACCAGATCGACGCCCGTTCGATGCAGTTGCTGGCTCAGGGCAAGGCGGCAAAGGCGGCCGGCAATCTCGACGGCGCCACGGACTTGCTGGAGACCGCGCTCGCGGTCGATCCTCGCAATCGCCAGGCCTATGTCGTGCTGGCCGAGACCGCGGACGCACGCGGCCTGCCCGGCACCGCGATCCGCCTCTACCGCGAGGCGCTGTCGCTCGAACCCAATGACGTGGCCGCGTTGCAGGGCCAGGGCGAGGCACTGGTCGCCAAGGGGGCGGTGACGCTGGCCAAGGCCAATCTCGCGAAGATCCGGACCTTGTGCAAGGGCGCCTGCCCGGAGGCGAACCAGCTCGCGGCCGCCATCGCGAAGGGGCCGCCGATCACCACCGCGCAGACGCAGGCGAAGCCGACCGCCGCCAAGGACTGACGCAGTCGCCGTATGAGGGTGCGGTCAGGCGGTGGCGGGATCGGGTATCGCGATCGTTAGCAGCGGGTCGGAGGATGCGATCAGCCGCCGGCCGCGCGCGCAATGGCGACGAATTCCGCCACGGTCAGCGTTTCCGCGCGTCGGGACGCGTCGATCCCGATCGCCTCCGCCGCTGCGAGCGCACCCGGTACCGCCTTCAGGCTTTGCCGCAGCATCTTGCGGCGCTGGCCGAAGGCTGCGGCGGTCACCCTTTCCAGCACCGCCACGTCGACGCCCGCTGGCGGTTCGGCCGGGCTGATATGGACGACGGCCGACATTACCTTTGGCGGCGGGGTGAAGGCGGAGCGATGGACCGGCATCGCGATCCTCGCCGCGCTGCGCCACTGCGCCAGCACCGCGAGCCTGCCGTAATGGTCGCTTCCCGGCGTCGCGACGATCCGCTCGGCGACTTCCTTCTGGAACATGAGCGTCAGCGATTGCCACCATGGCTGCCACGGTCCCGTCAGCCAGCCGACCAGCAACGCGGTTCCGACATTGTAGGGCAGGTTGGAGACGATGTGCGGCCGCCCCGTGAAGAGGGCGGGGGCGTCCACCGCGAGCGCATCGCCCTCGATCAGGCGCAGCTTGCCGGGGAAGGCGGCGCCCAGTTCCTCGAGCGCGGGGATGCAGCGGCGGTCGCGTTCGATCGCGGTGACCTGCGCGCCCGCGAGCAGCAGCGCCCGGGTCAGGCCGCCCGGGCCCGGCCCGACCTCCAGCACCTCGGCGCCGTCGAGGTCGCCGGGCACCGCCGCGATCCGCGCCAGCAGCTGGCCGTCGAAGAGGAAATTCTGGCCCAGCGCCTTGCTGGCCGAGAGACCGTAGCGCGCGATCACCTCGCGCAGCGGGGGAAGGGGACCCCCGACCGGCGACGCACTCACGCCGCGACCGCGGCGACGCCGGCGGGGAAGCGACGGTCGGCGATCTGGCCTGCCATGGCGATCGCCGCGATCATCGCGCCGGGATGCGCCGTATCGCGCCCGGCGAGGCCGAATGCGGTACCGTGATCGGGCGACGTCCGTACGATCGGAAGGCCCAATGTCACGTTGACCCCTTCGTCGAAATGCAGCGTCTTGATCGGCACCAGCGCCTGGTCGTGGTAGGGGCACAGGACCACGTCATAGGCGGATCGCGCGCGGGCGTGGAACAGCGTGTCGGCCGCGAAGGGGCCGGTCGCCTCGATCCCCTCGGCGCGCAGCTGCGCGATCGCGGGGGCCATCACCTCTATTTCCTCGCGCCCGATCGCGCCGCCCTCTCCGGCATGCGGGTTGAGGCCCGCGAAGGCGAGCCGCGGTCCCTTGATGCCGAACCCCGTCCGCAGGCCGGCGGCCGTGACGCGCGCGCGGGCGAGGATCAGGTCGACCGTCAGCAGGCGGCTAACCTCGGCCAGCGGAACGTGCGTGGTGATCGGCACGACGCGAAGCGACGGACCGGCCAGCATCATCACCGCATCCTCCTCCGCGACGCCGCACCGTTCCGCGACGAATTCGGTCTGGCCCGGCCAGTCGAAGCCGACGCCGTACAGTTGCGCCTTGGATACCGGTCCGGTCACCAACGCGCGCGCCTCGCCGGTCCGCACCGCGCGCGTCGCGACTTCCAGGGCGTCGAAGGCGGCGTGCGCCCCGGCGACATCGGGCTCACCGGGAAGGATCTCGCCCGCTTCGCGCGCGGGCAGCACCGGCAGCGCGCGGTCGAACACCGCCAGCGCTTCCGCGGCGTCCGCGACGGTCGCGATCGGGCCGTCCCAGACCTGCGCGATCGCGCGCCGGTCGCCTACCGCCATGAATGGCGGCAGGCGGCGGACGCCCCGCACCGCCCAGCTCTTGCCGATGATCTCCGGCCCGACTCCGGCGGGATCGCCCAGCGGCACCGCGAGCGGGGCGGTCGCCGATCCCACGCGCGCTGTGCCCGGGTCGGTCACGTCAGCGATACTCGATGACCGCGTCGCGCCGCAGGTCGCGCAGCTTGCTCTGCGCGCGCAGGTTCACGCGCTGCTGCTCGAGCTGCCCCTGGATCTGGTTCGCGCTCGGCAGATTGCTCTGCTGCGGATCGTCGCGACCGCACAGCACGAGCGAGCGCACACCGTCCTGCGGCGAGCCGAAGGGCGGGGTCGCCTGGCCGACCTGCAGGCCGAGCAGGATCTGCTGGAGCCGCGGATCGGGGACGCTGCGCACCGGCACCGAATCGTTGTCGACGACTTCGGCGCCGACCGAGGCGGCGACCTTCTCCACGCTGCCGCAGCCCTGGATCTGCTTGAGCGCCTGGGCGAACGTACCCGCCCGCGCCTGCGCCTGCGCCATGGTCGTGTTGGCGGGGAAGTGGATGGTCAGCTGCTTCAGGCTGAGTCGCGCGTCGCGCGGGTCCGCCGCACCGACCGTGCGCTTGTCGAGCAGGTAGAGGATCGAGAAGCCGCCGGGCGTCGCGATCGGGCCGGCGACCTGGCCGACCTGCATCTGCTGCGCGGCTTCCGCCAGCGGCTGCGGCAGCGTCGCCAGGCGTAGCCAGCCGAGATCGCCGCCGACCGCCTTGGTCGAGGCTTCGGAATAGCTGCGAGCATAGAATTCGAACGGCTGCTGCCCCTTCTGCAGCTCGCCGATGATCTGCCGCGCATTGGCCGCGATCTGTTCGCGGTTGGCGTCGTTGGCGCTGAGGTAGATCTCCTGGAGGTGATATTCCTCCGCCCCCTTCGACGCCTGCAGGCGGTCGATGATCGCCTTCACCTCCTCGTCGCCGACGTTGACGAAGGGCTCGACCTTGCGGCGCAGGTACCGGGTCCAGGCAAGCTCGCCCTCGATCGCGCGGCGGGCAGAGCGTTCCGAAGAGCCCGCAGCGCGCAAGTCGCCGCGTAGCTGGCTGACGGACCGTCCCATCTGTTTCGCCAGGCCGTTCATTGCCTGTTCGATTTCTGCCTGCGTGACGGTGATATCGGCGCTCTTCGCCTCTTGAATCTCCAACGTCTCGTCGATCAGCTGCCGAAGTATCTCGAGCTTGAGCTGTTCGAGCTGCTCCGTTGGCGGCGCCTTTCCACCGTTCCTCATGATGATCAGCGCCAGCCGCTGATCGACGTCGGTGCCGGTGATGACGAAGTCGTTGACGATCGCCGTCGGCTTGCGGACGTTGGGATCGACCTTGCCGAAGATCTGCAGATTGGACGGGATGTCCAGCGCGGTTTCGGGCGTGCTCTGATCGGTCACCGTCTGCGCCACCGCGCCGCCGGCCATCGCCGTCAGCGCAACCCACCCCATGATCCGGCCCAGCCGGGCCGCCGGTCGAATTCGATGCGTCACGTGTTCCCGTTATCCTACAGCTGTGCGCGCAGGCCGCGCGCCTTGATCCGTCCGCTTGAACCCGACCTATGCCCTCGGCCGGCTGAATGCGGGCTTAGCGACCGATGTTCTTCAACGCCAGCGACAACAGGAAGGCGTTGCCCCCGCGCGCGTCGCCCGTGTCCTGGTAGGTCCGCCGCCACGTCACGCCAAGCCGCAGACAGTCGTCCTCATATTGCACGCCCAGACGATGCCTGACCGGCGAGAATCCGTCGGACAGCGACAGCGGGTCCTCCGACTTGTTGGTGAGGTCGATCACCGTCGAGCCGAAGGCGGACCAGAACCGCGTGACCTGCACGCGGCCGCCGAGGCGCAGTTCCTCGCGATCCTGCAGGTCCTCGATGCTGGGCGTGATGTTGCGGTTGAGGCGGAGGTAGCCGACGAGGACATAGGTGCTGCGCGAGCCAACCGTCGCGTCCACCTCGTTGCGGCGTACCGCGAAACTGTCCTTGTCCAGGCGATAGCGATGCGTGATCGACACGAAATCGTGGACGCGCAGTTCGGTCCTTCCCACGATGTCGGAGAAACGGTCCGACAGACCCGTACCCTGCGGCAGGATCGTGGGACGCTGCGTCAGGCGATAGCTCTGTCCGATGACGGCATTGAACGACACGCCGGGAATGTTGACCGCCCATTCCGCGCCATAGGTCACGCGCGTCGTGTCCTCGAACCGGTCGTAGCCGGCGAAGCGGTTGAGCGCGAAGAGGTTCGAATCCTCCAGGTCGATCGCGCGCGCATCCTCGTTGGGCACGTCGAGATTGGCGACCTTGGGCGAAGCGACGATCTGTACCCGCGGCGTCAGCACCTGCGTGCCGCCGAGGAAGCTGCCGACGAACGGCCATTTGACGTCCGCGGCCAGCGCGCCGATCGCGCGGCCGTGGAAACCGTCGAGGCCGCGATAGCTTGCGACTTCGGTGCTCGCGATATTGTCGGTGTTGTAGACGTCGGCGCGCGCATAGGCCGTCAGCGTCACCTCCTGGCCCCAGTTGGTCAGCCGCCGCAGGTCCCATTGACCGGCAACGAAGGCCCGCTGCGTATCCTGGCCCGCGGTGCGGGTGATCGCGAGCGAATTGCCCTGCAGCTGCAACTTGCCGCCGAACAGGTCGAGCCGGCGGCGATAGTCGATCTCGGGGAGGGCGATCGGTTGCTGCCCCTGGACGTCGCCCACGCGGAGCGTCTGCACGTACCAGCCGGTGATCGCGAAATAGCTGTCCGCATCGATATGTTCGAGCGACGCCGTGGTGCGCAGGCGATCGTCGCGCGAAATGTCGTAGCGGCGGAGGAAGGTACGGTCCGTCGTCAGTCGCAGCGATCCGCTCAGCGTCCAGTCCGGGGTCAATTGATAACGGGCGACGCCGTCCAGATAGCCGCGGAACGCGCGTTCGGTCTGGTTGGCGGTAATCGTGGTCAGGTCGTCGCTGCGCCGGCTTTCGGTGGCATAGCCCGTGATGCGAAAGGCGCCCGTCTGTCCCAGCGCCTCATACTGCGCCTGCATCATGGGGATTTCGCTGGAGAAGATATGCGGCGTCAGCGTCAGCCCCTTGTTGGGGGCGAGCTTGACGTAATAGGGCGCGATCAGTTCCAGCCCGTTCGACTGGCTGATCTGGAAATCGGGCATCAGCAACCCGCTCTCCGATCCGCCGCCGACCGGCGTGGAGAAGGCGGGCAGCGGCAGTGCGGGCAGGCCGAAGAGGTGGAACGACCCGCCGCCGTAATAGAGTCGCTTGCGATCCGGACGGTAGGTGATGCGCACCGCCGTGATCTTCCACGACGGTTCCTTCGGGCAGCCGGCCGAGGTCGCGACCGCGCAGGGCGTGTAGGCGGCGGTCTGCAGCTCGACCACGCCATTGGCGTCGCGCGTGCCCTTTTCGGCGGCGAGGCGGCCGCCGCGGTTTAGCACGATCAGCATGTTGTCGACCACGCCATCCTTGAGCGAGTCGGTCAGCTCGATCGAATCGCCATAGGCGGTATCGCCCTGCGGGTTGGTCACCGCGATATTGCCCGTCGCGGTCACCCGGCCGGTCTTGCGGTTCCACACCACGCGGTCGGCGCGCAGCCGTTCCGTCTCGCGATACATGCGCACTTCGCCGCTCGCGGTCACGATGTCGGTGTTGGTGTCATACTCCAGCGCGTCCGCGCTGAAGCGAATCTGGTCCTCACCCGCCGCCGGCGGCGGCGCGGGTTGGGCCAAAGCTGGGTCCGAGACCGGGGCAGGGGAGACGGGCCTGTCGCTCAGCGACTGGGCGACAGCCGGCGCGGCGAACAGGACGAGCGGCAGCGCACAGCCGGCCAGGAGTTGCAGACGCGACACGATGATAAAAACTCACCCCTTCAATACGCGGCAGTTGCGCCGCCCTGAACGGCACGCATGCGGTTTTCGCCTATCGCACCACCCGTGCGGCCCTGCAATCGTTGTGCTTATCGCCGACGGGTCCTAGATCGGCGTTCAACGATAAAGACACAGGATTTGTTCGCATGGACGTTCGTTTCGCTCCCGCCGTTTCGCCCGACGCCGCCGTCGTGGCCGTTCCCGTCGCCAAGGGCGCCGGGCTGCCCGACTTGGCCGGCGGCGGCGCGGTCGTCGCCGCGGCCGCAAGGGCGGCGCGGTTCGGGGGCGACGCGGGCGCGGTGGTCGACGTGTTCGTGCCCGCCGCGTCCGGTGCGCGTCACGTGCTGCTCGTCGGCACCGGCGCGGGCAGCGAGGTGGATTGGCAGAAGGCCGGAGGTGCGCTCGTCGCCAAGCTGCTGACCTCGGGCGTGGAGGAGGTCGCGGTCGACGTATCCGCCTCGGGTGCCACGGCGGCCGCCGTCACCGCCTTCGCGGCCGCCGCCGCGCAGCGCGCCTGGCGCTACGACGTCTATCGCACCAAGCTTCCCGAAAAGCAGAAGCCGACTTTGCGCGTCGTGACGATTGCCGGCTCGGCGCAGGGGACCGACGCCGCCTGGGCGGATGCCGCCGCGGTCACCGCGGGCATGGCGCTGACGCGCACGCTCGTCACGCTGCCGCCCAACATCCTGTATCCGGAAAGCTTCGTCGATCACGTCCGGCGGGACGTCGACGGCCTCGGGCTCGATATCACGGTACTCGACGAAGCGGCGATGCGCGATCTCGGCATGGGCTCGCTGCTCGGCGTCAGCCAGGGCTCGGTGCGCGATGGCCGCATCCTCGCAATGAAGTGGAACGGCGGCGGCGAAGGCGCGCCGACGATCGCCTTCGTCGGCAAGGGCGTGACCTTCGACACCGGCGGCATCTCCATCAAGCCCGCGGCGGGCATGGAGGACATGAAGTGGGACATGGGCGGCGCCGGTGCGGTGGCCGGCGTGATGAAGACGCTCGCGCTGCGCAAGGCGAAGGTCAACGTCGTCGGCGTCTGCGGGCTCGTCGAGAACATGCCCGACGGCAACGCACAGCGGCCCGGCGACGTCGTGACGTCGATGTCGGGACAGACGATCGAGGTGATCAACACCGACGCCGAGGGGCGCCTCGTGCTCGCCGACGCGATCACCTGGACGCAGCGGACGTTCAAGCCGACCACGCTGGTCGACCTCGCGACGCTGACCGGCGCGATGATCATCAGCCTGGGCAACGAGCATGCCGGGCTGTTCAGCAACGACGATGGCCTTGCCGAGCAGCTGCTGGCCGCGGCCAGCGCGAGCGGCGACAAGCTGTGGCGCTTCCCGCTCGCCGATGCCTATGACAAGCTGATCGACAGCCCGATCGCCGACATGAAGAATGTCGGGCCGCGCGGCGCCGGCTCGATCACGGCCGCGCAGTTCATCAAGCGGTTCGTCGACGACGGCGTGAAGTGGGCGCATCTCGACATCGCCGGCGTGGTGTGGGCGGACAAGCCTGGCAGCCACCACGACAAGGGTGCGACCGGCTACGGCGTCCGCCTGCTCGACCGGTTCGTCTCGGCCAATTTCGAGGGCTGATGCAGGTCGATTTCTATCACCTGACCACGACGCCGCTCGACCGCGCGCTGCCGCAGATCGCCGAGAAGGTGGTGGCGAGCGGCGCGCGGCTGCTGATCGTTGCGGAGGATCCGGAGCAGCGGGCGCAGCTCGACCGCCTGCTCTGGATCTACGATCCCGAAAGTTTTCTGCCGCATGCCCAGGCCGGCGGGGGTGGGGATGCGCTGCAGCCGGTGCTGATCGCGGGCAGCGTCGATGCGGCGAACGGCGCGCGCCATGTCGCCATCGTCGACGGCCGCTGGCGCGACGAGGCGCTGACCTTCGAACGCGCGTTCCACTTCTTCGGCGAAGACCATATCCAGGCGGCCCGAACGGCCTGGCGGGGACTGGGCGACGCGGCGGATGTCGAACGGCGATACTGGAAACAGTCGGACACCGGCCGCTGGGAGCGCGCCGCCTGATCGCGCCTGCCGATCGCTGATTGTTGCCAAGTCCCGTTCCGGCCACTAGGGCAGCGCCACTTCCAACGACAGCCCAACCACAGGAGCTCCGTGACCATCATGGCCGCGAACCGGACCTTTTCGATCATCAAGCCCGACGCCACGCGTCGCAACCTGACCGGCGCGGTCACCAAGATGCTGGAGGACGCCGGCCTGCGCGTCGTCGCCTCGAAGCGCATCCACATGACCCGTGAACAGGCCGAAGGCTTCTACGCGGTGCACAAGGAGCGCCCCTTCTTCAACGACCTGGTCGAATTCATGATCTCGGGTCCCGTGGTCGTGCAGGTTCTCGAGGGCGAGAACGCGATGCAGCGCAACCGCGACATCATGGGCGCGACCAACCCGGCGAACGCCGAGCCTGGCACGATCCGCAAGGAACTGGCCGAATCGATCGAGGCGAACACGGTGCACGGCTCGGACTCGGACGAGAATGCCGAGATCGAGATCGCCTATTTCTTCAAGCCCGAAGAGATCGTCGGCTGATGACCGACTGGCGGCTGCGGCGTGCGTCTCCCGAGGATGCGCCCGCAGTCGCGCTGGTCGCGCAGGCCAGCTTCCTGGAGACGTTCGCCGGCGTGCTGGCGGGCGTCGACATCCTGGCGCATCTCGCCGCCAAGAGCAGCCCGGCGCGCTTCGACGCCTGGAGCCGCGATCCGGCCAGCGTCCTGACGCTGGCGGAGCATGCGTCCGGCCACGCGCCGATCGGCTATTCGCTGCTGACCCCGCCGGAGGAGGTGGGCGAGACGCGCGTCGGCGACATCGAGTTGCGCCGCATCTACACGCTGTCCCGGATGCAGGGCACCGGCCTCGGCCCGGCGCTGATGGCCCGCGCGGTCGCTGATGCGCGTGCGCTCGGCGCGACGCGCATGCTGCTCGGCGTGTTCGCGGGAAATGCCCGTGCGCGCGCCTTCTACGAGCGCCACGGCTTCGCCGTCGCCGCCGAACGCCGCTTCAAGGTCGGCGTGACCTGGTGCGACGACTTCGTCTACGCGCGGAACCTCTGAACCTCAGCACAGCCGTGCCGCGTGCCAGCCGAGCTGGTCCGCCATGAAGGTCGAGACGAAGAAATAGCTGTGGTCGTAGCCTGCCTGCATGCGCAGCGTCAGGTCGATGCCGGCCGCGGCACAGGCGCCCGCCAGCAGCTCGGGCCGCAGCTGTTCCCGCAGGAACTGATCCGCATCCCCCTGGTCGACGAGTAGGGCGGGGACGCGCGCGCCGTCCTCGAGCAGCGCGACCGCGTCGTGCCGCCGCCATGCCGCCCGATCCTGGCCTAGATAGCCGCCCAGCGCCTTCTCGCCCCACGGTACCTGGCTGGGCGCGACGATCGGCGCGAAGGCTGACACCGCCCGGAACCGCTCCGGGAACGTCAGGCCGATGGTCAGCGCCCCGTGTCCGCCCATCGAATGTCCCATGATCGACTGGCGGACCATGTCGGCGGGAAAGGCACTGCCGATCAGCGCCGGCAGCTCGTCCGTGACATAGGACCACATCCGATAGTGCGCCGCATAGGGCGCCTGCGTCGCGTCGACGTAGAAACCGGCGCCAAGGCCGAAGTCATAGGCGCCGGCAGGGTCGTCCGCCACGTCGTCGCCGCGCGGGCTGGTGTCCGGCGCGACGAGGATCAGGCCGAGGTCTGCGCAGGCGCGGCGATATTCGCCCTTGTCCATGACATTGGCATGGGTGCAGGTCAGGCCCGACAGATACCAGACCACGGGCAGGGTCGCGCCTGGCGCGTGATCGGGCACGAAGACCGCGAAGGTCATGTCCGTGCCCGTCGCCGCGCTGGCATGACGGTAGACGCCCTGCGTCCCGCCATGCGCACGCGCGGTCGAGACGATATCCATCAGCGCGCCTCGCGGAATGCCGCGCAGACCTTGTTGCCGGCGGGATCGCGCAGATAGGCGAGGTACAGCGGCCCGAAGGGCGTCTGGCGCCAGCCGGGCGGGTCCTCGCACGCGCTGCCGCCATGCGCCAGGCCGGCGGCATGCCAGGCGTCGATCGCATCGGTGTTCTTCGCGCTGAAGCCGACCGTGCCGCCATTGGCGTGGCACGCCGGCTGCCCGTCAATCGGCCGTGTCAACATGAACAGGGCGCCGCCATTGGCATAGACGACGCGACCCTTGTCGTCGCCACGACCCGGCGCCGCGCCCAATGCGCCGAGCGCCGCATCATAGAAAGCCTTGGATGCCTCGACATCGTTGGCGCCGAGCATGACGTGACTGAACATAAATCCTCTCCCTATCCTTGGTGTCAGTAGATCACGACGCTGCGGATCGACTCGCCCGCATGCATCAGGTCGAAGCCCTTGTTGATCTCCTCCAGCGTCAGCCGGTGCGTGATCATCGGATCGATCTCGATCAGGCCGTTCATATACCAGTCGACGATCTTGGGCGTGTCGGTGCGGCCGCGCGCGCCGCCGAACGCGGTGCCGCGCCAGTTGCGCCCCGTGACGAGCTGGAAGGGTCGCGTCGCGATCTCCTTCCCCGCCTCGGCGACGCCGATGATGATCGACGTGCCCCAGCCGCGGTGGCACGCCTCGAGCGCGGTGCGCATCACCTCGGTATTGCCGGTCGCGTCGAACGTATAATCCGCGCCGCCGTCGGTCAGCGCCAGGAGCGCGGCGATCGTCTCCTCGCGCGACATCCCCTTCGAATTGAGGAAATGCGTCATGCCGAAGCGGCGACCCCATGCCTCGCGGTCGGGATTGATGTCGACGCCGATGATCCGCGATGCGCCCGCCAGCTTCGCGCCCTGGATGACGTTGAGGCCGATGCCGCCCAGCCCGAACACGACGATATTCTCGCCCGGCTGGACCTTGGCGGTGTTGACGACGGCGCCGACGCCGGTGGTGACGCCGCAACCGATGTAGCAGCTCGTATCGAACGGCGCGTCCTCGCGGATCCGCGCGACCGCAATCTCGGGTAGGACAGTGAAGTTCGAGAAGGTCGAACAGCCCATGTAATGGAAGATCGGCTGCCCCTTGTACGAAAAGCGCGTCGTGCCGTCGGGCATCAGGCCCTTGCCCTGCGTCGCGCGGATCGCGGTGCACAGGTTGGTCTTGCCGCTGAGGCAGGATTTACACTGGCGGCATTCGGGCGTGTAGAGCGGGATGACATGGTCGCCGGGCGCGACGCTGGTCACGCCCGCGCCGACCTCCCGCACGATGCCGCAGCCTTCGTGGCCGAGCACGCTGGGGAACAGCCCCTCGCTGTCCAGGCCGTCGAGCGTATAGGCGTCGGTATGGCAGATGCCGGTGGCCATGATCTCGACCAGGACCTCGCCGGCCTTGGGGCCCTCCAGGTCGAGCTCGACGATCTCCAGCGGCTTCTTGGCTTCGAAGGCGACGGCGGCGCGGGTCTTCATGGCGGCAGGCTCCGGTACGTTATCGACGCTTGCGGTAGGCAAGGCGCGCGCGCGCCGCAAGCGTCGAGGGTTGATCCGGGCGGCCGTCCTGCTAGTCGCATTTGAAACGACATTTGGAGAGGTGGCGGTTTGACACCCGATTTCGATTTCGCCCTCGGAGAGGCGGCGGACATGATCCGCGAGAGCACGCAGCGGTTCGCGACCGACCGTATCGCGCCGCTCGCGGCCAGGATCGACGCGGACGACTGGTTCCCGCGCGACGAGCTCTGGCCCGCGATGGGCGAGCTCGGCCTGCACGGCATCACGGTCGACGAAGCCGATGGCGGCCTCGGGCTCGGCTATCTGGAACATGTCGTTGCCGTCGAAGAGGTTTCGCGCGCATCCGCGTCGATAGGGCTGAGCTACGGCGCGCATTCGAACCTGTGCGTCAACCAGATCCGCCGCTGGGCCAATCCGGAGCAGAAGGCGAAATACCTGCCCAAGCTGATCTCGGGCGAGCATGTCGGCAGCCTCGCGATGTCGGAGGCGAACGCCGGGTCCGACGTCGTGTCGATGAAGCTGCGCGCGCGGGAGACCGATCGTGGCTGGGTGCTCGACGGCACGAAATTCTGGATCACCAACGCGGCCTATGCCGACACGCTCGTCGTCTATGCGAAGACCGGCGAGGGAAGCCGCGGCATCACCGCCTTCCTGATCGAGAAGGACATGCCCGGTTTCTCGATCGGGCAGAAGATCGACAAGATGGGCATGCGCGGCTCGCCGACGGCCGAGCTGGTGTTCGACGGCTGCGAGGTCCCGCGCGAGAACGTCATGGGCCCGCTGAATGGCGGCGTCGGGGTGCTGATGAGCGGCCTCGACTATGAGCGCGCGGTGCTCGCCGCGATCCAGCTCGGCATCATGCAGGCCTGCCTCGACGTCGTCATCCCCTATGTCCGCGAGCGCAAGCAGTTCGGCCAGCCGATCGGCCAGTTCCAGCTGATGCAGGCCAAGGTCGCCGACATGTACGTCGCGCTCAATTCGGCGCGCGCCTATGTCTATGCGGTGGCGAAAAGCTGCGACGCCGGCAAGACGACGCGCTTCGACGCAGCGGGCGCGATCCTCTATGCGTCCGAAAATGCGGTGAAGGTGGCGCTGGAGGCGATCCAGGCGCTGGGCGGCGCGGGCTATACGAAGGATTGGCCGGTCGAGCGCTTCATGCGCGACGCCAAGCTGCTCGACATCGGCGCGGGTACCAACGAGATCCGCCGCATGCTGATCGGGCGCGAGCTGATCGGCGCAGCGCCCAAGGTCGCGCAGTGAGGCATCTGTGATGAGCGCGCCCGTCATCCCTGCCACCGCGACGATCGATCCCGCGCTCGTCGCGCACAATCGCGCGCTCGCCGAGCGACTGCGCGCCGATGTCGCGCGGGCGGCGCTGGGCGGCAGCGACAAGGCGCGAGAACGGCACACCAGCCGTGGCAAGCTGCTGCCCCGCGACCGCGTCGAGCGTCTGCTCGATCCGGGCAGCCCGTTCCTGGAGATCGGCCAGTTGGCGGCGAACGACCTTTATGACGGCGAGGTCCCCGGTGCGGGCATGATCGCCGGCATCGGGCGGGTGTCGGGCCGGCAGGTGATGATCGTCTGCAACGACGCGACCGTGAAGGGCGGGACCTATTATCCGCTGACGGTGAAGAAGCACCTCCGCGCGCAGGAGATCGCGCAGGAAAACCGGCTGCCGTGCATCTACCTGGTTGATTCGGGCGGCGCCAACCTGCCGCACCAGGCAGAGGTGTTTCCGGATCGCGATCACTTCGGCCGCATCTTCTTCAACCAGGCGAACATGTCCGCGCTCGGCATCCCGCAGATCGCCTGCGTGATGGGCAGTTGCACCGCGGGCGGCGCCTATGTCCCCGCCATGTCCGACGAGACGGTGATCGTCGCGGGGCAGGGGACGATCTTCCTCGCCGGCCCGCCGCTGGTGAAGGCCGCGACGGGCGAGGTGATCAGCGCCGAGGAACTGGGCGGCGCCGACACGCACGGCCGCCGGTCCGGCGTCGTCGATCACGTTGCGCAGGACGACGATCATGCGCTGACGATCGTCCGCGACATCGTCGCCACGCTGCCGCCGCAGCACAATGCGCCGGTCAACCGCCAGGAGGCCCGCGATCCCCTCTATCCGATCGACGATCTCTATGGCCTGATCCCGCAGGACGTGCGCGCACCCTATGACGTGCACGAGGTGATCGCGCGGCTGGTCGACGGATCGGAGTTCCACGAGTTCAAGGCGCTCTACGGCGCCTCGCTCGTCTGCGGCTTCGCGCATGTCCATGGCATGCCCGTCGCGATCCTCGCCAACAACGGCGTGCTGTTCAGCGAGAGCGCGCAGAAGGGCGCGCATTTCATCGAACTCGCCTGCCAGCGCCGCGTGCCGCTCCTGTTCCTGCAGAACATCAGCGGCTTCATGGTCGGCGGCCGGTACGAGGCGGAGGGGATAGCCAAGCACGGTGCGAAGCTCGTCACCGCCGTGGCGACGGCAAGCGTGCCCAAGATCACGATCCTGATCGGCGGCAGCTTCGGCGCGGGCAATTACGGCATGTGCGGCCGCGCCTATTCGCCTCGCTTCCTGTTCACCTGGCCCAACAGCCGGATCAGCGTGATGGGGGGCGAACAGGCCGCGAGCGTGCTCGCCACCGTCCACCGCGACGCGGAGAGCTGGTCGCCGGACCAAGCGGAGGCGTTCAAGGCGCCGATCCGCGCGCGCTACGAGGACGAGGGCAATCCCTGGCATGCGACCGCGCGGCTGTGGGACGACGGGATCATCGATCCCGCCCAGACGCGCGACGTGCTCGGCCTCGCGCTCGACGCCTGTCTCAACGCCCCCATTGCCGAAGCGCCCCGCTTCGGCGTGTTCCGGATGTGAGGCGCCGCCGCATGCCCTTCAGCTGCTCCCCGGAACGGGGAGGGGGACCGCGCCGCGCAGCGGCGCGGTGGAGGGGCAGACGCACGTGCCGCTCCCTCGATCGGCGTGCATCATGCTGAGGGCATCTGCCCCGACCGTCCTTCGGGCGCGACGCCTGCGTCGTACGATGACCCTGCCGGAAATCGTGCTGTGGCGTGCGCTGCGAGGCCGCCCGGCCGATCTCAAGTTTCGCAAGCAGCATCCTGCCGGAGTCTATGTTCTCGACTTCTTCTGTGCCGCCGCCCGGCTCTGCATCGAAGTGGACGGCGCGGCGCATGATCATGGCGATCAGCCGGGCTTCGACAAGGACCGAGACGCCTGGCTGCTGCTGCACGGGATCGCCACCATGCGGGTGACAGCCGCGGACATTTTGCGCGACCTCGATGCGGTCGTGAGCCAGATCGTCGCCGCCGCCCGTGCGCGACTTCCCCTCCGTCAGCCCTGCGGGCTGCCACCTCCCCGTGCCGGGGAGGAATGAAGGATTTGAAGATGATCGAGTCCCTCCTCATCGCCAATCGCGGCGAGATCGCCTGCCGGATCATCCGGACCGCGCGGCGGCTCGGCATCCGCACCGTGGCCGTCTATTCGGACGCCGACGCACAGGCGCTGCACGTGCGCGAGGCGGACGATGCCGTGCACATCGGGCCGGCCCCGGCGCGGGAAAGCTATCTCGTCGCAGACCGCATCATCGCCGCCGCCCGCGACAGCGGGGCCGAAGCGATCCACCCCGGCTATGGCTTCCTCAGCGAGAATGCCGAATTCGCCGAAGCGGTGATCGCCGCCGGCCTGGTCTGGGTCGGCGCGCCCCCCGCGAGCATCCGCGCCATGGGGCTGAAGGACGCGGCCAAGGCGCGCATGATCGCGGCGGGCGTGCCGGTCACGCCGGGCTATCTGGGCGAGGACCAGAGCGCCGAGCGGCTCCGCGCGGAGGCCGACACGATCGGCTATCCGGTGCTGATCAAGGCGGTGGCGGGCGGCGGCGGCAAGGGCATGCGCCGCGTCGACGATGCCGCCGACTTCGCCGACGCGCTGGCGAGCTGCCGGCGCGAGGCCGCGTCCTCGTTCGGCGACGACCGCGTGCTGATCGAGAAATACGTCCTGTCGCCCCGGCATATCGAGGTGCAGGTGTTCGGCGACACCCACGGCCAGGTCGTCCATCTGTTCGAGCGCGACTGCTCGCTTCAGCGCCGCCACCAGAAGGTGATCGAGGAAGCGCCCGCGCCCGGCATGGACGCCGCGACCCGCGCCGCCGTTTGCGGCGCGGCGGTGCGTGCGGCGCAGGCGGTCGACTATGTCGGCGCCGGCACGATCGAGTTCATCGCCGACGCGAGCGACGGGCTGCGCGCCGATCGTATCTGGTTCATGGAGATGAACACCCGCCTCCAGGTCGAGCATCCGGTGACCGAGGCGATCACCGGCCAGGACCTGGTCGAATGGCAGTTGCGAGTCGCGAGCGGCGAGCCGCTGCCGCTCACGCAGGACGATCTCGCGATCCAGGGCCATGCGATCGAGGCGCGCCTCTATGCCGAGGACCCGGCGAAGGGCTTCCTGCCCTCGATCGGCCGGCTCGACGCCTTCGACCTCGGCGACCCGGCGGAAACGGGTGTGCGCATCGATACCGGGGTGGAGCAGGGGGCGACGATCACGCCCTTCTACGATCCGATGATCGCCAAGCTGATCGCGCACGCAGACACGCGCGAGGAGGCGCGGGAACTGCTCGCCGATGCGCTGGACGAGGCGCTGGTCTGGCCGCTGCGCACCAATGCCGGTTTCCTGGTGGAGGCGCTCGACCACCCCGACTTCGTGTCCGGCGCCGTCGATACCGGCCTGATCGCGCGCGAGGGCGAGGCGTTGATGCCGCCGCCGCTGCCGAGCGAGGAAGCGCTGGTTGACGCCGCCGCGGCGATCGCCGGCGCCGGTCCGCTCGGCGGCCTGCGCCTCAACGCGCCGCGCCGGCGCGTCGCCCGCCTCGACGTGGGCGGGACCCTCGTGGAGGTCGAGTTCGGCGACGCACCCTCGCCGGGCGTCGCCAGCCCGCGCCTGCTCGTGTCGGAGGGGGGGCAGACCTGGGAGGTCCGCCCATGGCGCGCCACCGCATCGGCCGCGGGCGGCGCGGCGGACGGCGCGATCCTCGCGCCGATGCCCGGCCGCATCATCGCGGTCGACGTCACCGCCGGCGCACGCGTCGTCGCGGGGCAGAAGCTGGTGACGCTGGAGGCGATGAAGATGGAACACGGGCTCATTGCGCCGTTCGCCGGAACCGTCGCGGAACTCAACGCGGAGGCGGGCGGCCAGGTCACGGAGGGCACGATGCTGGTGCGGATCGAGAAGGACGCCTGATGGCCGGACGCTTCTACGACGAATGGCAGGTGGGCGATCGCCTCGTCCACGAGATCCGTCGCACGGTGACGGAGACGGACAATCTCCTGTTCTCGACCATGACGCACAATCCGCAGCCGCTGCATCTCGATGCGGAGGCCGCCCGCGCGTCGGAGTTCGGCCAGATCCTCGTCAACGGCACCTTCACCTTCGCGCTGATGGTCGGCCTGTCGGTCGGCGATACGACGCTGGGGACGCTCGTCGCCAACCTCGGTTACGACAAGCTGGTGATGCCCAAGCCCGTGTTCCTGGGCGACACGCTGCGCGCCGAGAGCGAGGTCGTCGAGCTGAGGGACAGCAAGTCGCGGCCCGACGCCGGCCTCGTCACCTTCCGCCACGTCATGCTCAACCAGCGCGACGAGACGGTATGCCAGTGCCTGCGCACCGCATTGCTGAAGCGGCGGGGCTGACGCCTCAGCGGGGCTTGGCCGCCGCCCAGGCGCTCTCCAGCGCCGCGGCATCGCCGCCGGTCTGGCGCAGGCGGAACCCTTCGATCGTCAATGCGCGGCCAAAGAATCGCCGGCCGTGCGTGCGCCAGATTATGTCGTAGAGCCCGCGCGCGCTGCGCGTCGCATCGCCATCCCAATAGCGGGTCGTGATCAGCACCGGCAGTCGCCCGGTGCGCGCATCCGGCCCGCCGTCGGTCAGCTTGAGCAGCGGCTTGCGGAACATCTCCGCGTCGATGCGCGGCTCGACCGGAGCCTGCTTGCCGACACCGAGCGCCTTGGGGAACAGGATCGTCGTGTCGGTGATGTCGTGGCGCGGGTCTTTCAGCGTCACCGATGCGTCGTCCACCGTCCCGGTCAGGGCGACGCGGGACTGGGCGGTCGCATCTTTCTGCGCGGCCGCGGCGCGCGCCGCCTCGTCGGCCCGCCGGTCGGAGACGTTGAGGTACAACGTCAGCGCGGCGATAACCACGCCCGCGACCGCGACCAGTTCCGCCAGCGTGATCCAGCGGCGGCGCGTGCGCGCCTGATCCGCGGTCTCGCTCATCGGCCGCCCGCTTCCAGCAGGGCCGCGGGCGCGCTCAGCTCCCAGCTGCGCGCGATCCGGTCCTCGACCAAAGTCCAGTCGACATCGTCCGCCAGGTCGATCGCGACCCAGCCCTTCGCCCCGAGATAGGCGGGCCGCGAATAGGTCTCGGGCGCGGCGTCGAGCAGCATCGCCTGTTCGTCGTCGCCGCTCGTCCGCACGCAGACGACGGTGCGGCCATCGCCATGATGGTCGTCGCGGAATTGCGCGAACTGCCTGTCCGCGACGAAGAAGGTGGGCTGGCCGTGGCTTTCGCGCTCCTCGCTGTCGGGCAGGACGAGCGCGATGGCACGGATGCGGTCGAGCGGGGCGGTCATCGGCTGGCGAACTCCTTCACTATGGCGGGATACAGGCGATGTTCCGCCGCCAGCACCCTCGCCGCCAGGACGTCGGGCGTGTCGTCGGGCAACACCGGTACCTCCGCCTGTCCAAGCAATTCGCCGCCATCGAGTTCCTCGGTGACGATGTGCACCGAGCATCCCGCGACACGATCGCCCGCCGCGATCGCGCGGGCATGGGTGTCGAGTCCCTTGTACTTGGGGAGGAGCGAGGGGTGGATGTTGACGATCTTCCCGCGCCAGCGTGCGACGAAATCGTCGGAGAGCAGCCGCATGTAGCCCGCCAGCACGATCACCTCGGCCCCGGCCTCGCGCAACGCGGCGTCGATCGCGGCTTCGTAGGCGGGCTTGCCGATCCCCTTCGGCGACAGGGCGAAGGTCGCCAGACCCCGCTCGCGCGCCCAGGCGAGCCCCGGCGCGTCCGGCTTGTCGGACGCGACCAGGGCGACGTCGATCCCGGCGTCGACCAGCGCCATCATGTTCGATCCCCGGCCGGAGATCAGGATGCCGACACGCTTCACCTTGCGTCAGCCGTGCGTATGCGTTGCGATCCAGTCGGCGCGCGCGGACCAGGTCTCCGCCGACCCGCGCACCGTGCATCCGCGCGGTCCCGCCTCGACCCGGCCGATCGCATGGACCGTCTCGCCCGCCTGGGCCAGCGCCGCGGCGACGCCGTCGGCGGCGTCCGGCGCGACGATCACCGCCATGCCGATGCCGCAGTTGAAGGTGCGCGCCATTTCCTCCGGCTCGATGCCGCCCTGCGCCTGCAGGAACGCCATCAGCCGCGGCTGGTCCCAGCCGTCCGCGTCGACCACGGCGTGCGCGCCCTCCGGCAGCACGCGCGGGATGTTCTCGAGCAGGCCGCCGCCGGTGATATGGGCCAGCCCCTTGATCCGCCCCTCGCGGACCAGCGGCAACAGGCTCGCGACATAGATGCGCGTCGGCGCCATCAACGTGTCGATGAGCAGCCGGTCCGCGTCGAACAGCGCGGGCCGGTCGAGCTTCCAGCCCTTGTCGGCCGCCAGCCGGCGGACCAGCGAATAGCCGTTGGAATGGACGCCGGTGGAGGCAAGGCCGAGGATGACGTCGCCCGGCGCGATCGCGCGGCCGGTCAGCACACGGTCCCGCTCGACCGCACCGACGCAGAAGCCGGCGAGGTCATAGTCGCCGTCCGCGTACATGCCCGGCATTTCCGCCGTCTCGCCGCCGATCAGCGCGCAGCCGGCCTGGCGGCATCCCTCTGCGATCGAGGCGACGACGCGCTCCGCGATACCGTTGTCGAGCTTGCCGGTGGCGTAATAGTCCAGGAAGAAGAGCGGCTCGGCGCCCTGGACGATCAGGTCGTTGGCGCACATGGCGACCAGGTCGACGCCGACGCCTTCATGCCGATCCCACTCGATCGCGAGCTTGAGCTTGGTGCCGACGCCGTCGTTGGCGGCGACGAGCAGCGGATCGGTGAAGCCCGCCGCCTTGAGATCGAAGAAGCCGCCGAAGCCGCCGAGGTCCGCATCCGCGCCCGGCCGCCGCGTCGCGCGGGCGAGGGGGCCGATCGCACGGACGAGCGCATTGCCCGCGGCGATCGAAACGCCGGCATTGGCGTAGGTGTAGGGCGCGTTGGCGTCGGGATCGTGACTCATGGCGGCGCAACTAGCCACATCGCGCTTGGATTTCCACGTCTGCTTCGCCAAAAGGCTCGGCACGATGCGTCTGCGTTCCCCGTACACCCTTTTCGCCTGTGCCGCTTTGCTCGCGGGCGCCGGCGCCCTTGCCCAGATCGAGGGCAGCCGCGGCGTCGCGCCCATCGACAGCGCGGGCAATTACGAGGTGGCGGGCGTCAGCGTCGACGTCGCCGCGAAGACGGCGGAGGCGGCGCGGCTCGGCGGCTGGCGGCTCGCGCAGCGCAAGGCCTGGGTCCAGTTGTCGCAGCGGCTCGGTGCCGGCGGCGGCCTGGTGTCGGACGGGACGCTCGATCAACTTGTGTCGGGCATCGTGGTCGAGAACGAGCAGATCGGCCCGACGCGCTATATCGCGAAGCTGGGGGTGCTGTTCGATCGCACGCGCGCGGCGGGGTTGCTGGGCGTCAGTGCCTATGCCGACCGTTCGCGGCCGATGCTGGTCGTCCCGCTGATGGTGTCCGGCGGCGTCGAGACCGCGTTCGAGCAGCCGAGCGCGTGGCAGGCGGCCTGGGCCCGGTTCCGCACCGGCAACAGTGCCATCGACTATATCCGGCCGTCCGGCAGCGGCGCCGATTCGCTGCTGCTCAACGCCGGGCAGATCGCGCGGCCGGGTCGCGGCTGGTGGCGGACGATCATCGACCAATATGGCGCGTCCGACGTGCTGATTCCGGTCGTCCGGCTGTACCGGACCTATCCCGGTGGCCCGATCATCGGGGTGTTCCAGGCACGCCATGGCCCCGACAACCGCTTCCTGGGCAGCTTCACGCTGCGCGTGGGCAGCGCCGCCGGTCTCGCGCAGTTGCTCGATGCGGGCGTGACGCGCCTCGACGCGCTCTATCAGCGGGCGCTGCGCGGCGGTGATCTCAGTCCCGACACCAGCCTGTCGCCCCCGCCAGCGCCGGAGCCGGTGGTCGCGCCCGAGGATACCGAGGCCAGCGGCGAGACGCTGGCGGAGATCGTGGGCGATACCGCCTCCGCCTCGGCCGGCATTCCCATCGTCGTCCAGGCCGATACGCCGAGTGCAAGCTCGGTCGCCAATATCGAGGGGCTGCTGCGCGGCATAGCCGGCGTCCGCGCGGCGACGACGACCAGCCTCGCGCTGGGCGGCGTGTCGCTGGTGCGCGTGACCTATGACGGCGATCCGGCGGCGTTGCGCGCGGCGCTTGAGGTGCGCGGCTATCAGGTGACCGGTTCGGGACAGACGCTGCGCATCCGCCGTGCGCCGCAGCTTCAGCTGCCCAATCTCCCCCCTGACACGCAACCCGCCGGATGACGCAGCTCGCGCTTCCGCTCGGCTGGCCGGCCGACCCTCGCGACGATGCTTTCCTGGTCACGCCGTCCAACGCCCGCGCGGCGCACACGCTCGAACATTGGGCGGCGTGGCCGGTCATGGCCGCGGTACTGACCGGGCCGCGCAAGTCCGGGCGCAGCCTGCTCGCGCGGATCTTCGCGGCCAAGAGCGGCGGCGCGATCATAGACGACGCGGAAAGCGTCGCGGAGACCCAGATCTTCCATGCCTGGAATCGCGCGCAGGCGGAGCGGCGGCCGCTCGTCATCGTCGCCGACGCCCTGCCTCCTGCCTGGGCGGTGTCGCTGCCCGATCTGCGCTCGCGGCTTGCCGCCAGCCCGCATGCGGCGATCGACGCGCCCGACGACGCGCTGGTCCGCGACCTGCTGGCCCACATGTTCGACCGGCGTGGTCTCGACGCCCGGCCGGACCTGATCGACTGGCTGGCGACGCGGATCGAGCGTAGCCACGTCGCGATCGAGCGGACGGTCGACGCGCTCGACCAGGCCGCGCTGGAGCATCGCCGGCGACTGTCGATCCCGCTCGCTCGCGGCGTGCTCGGGCAGGCAGGGATCGTCACGCAACCGCAATCGTTGCTACCTACCGACGACGCATGACCAAGCCAGCACATCTCGCCCATCTTTCCGATGCCGACGACGATCCCTTCGTCCCGGAGGTCAACGACCGCTATTTCAATCGGGAACTGTCGTGGCTGGCGTTCAACCGGCGGGTACTCGACGAGGCGTGCAATCCGGCGCATCCGCTGCTCGAACGGCTGCGCTTCCTGTCGATCTCCGGCTCGAACCTCGACGAATTCTTCATGGTCCGCGTGGCGGGGCTGAAGGGACAGCAGCTCAAGGAGGTGGATCGCCGCTCCACCGACGGGCTCACCGCGGGACAGCAGCTGGCGGCGATCAACGAACAGGCCGACGCGTTGATGGCGGACCAGCAGGCGGTGTGGGGCGACCTGCGCACGCAGCTCGATGCCGCCAATCTCCACGTCCTGCGCCGCGACGAAGTCGACAGCGACGCCGCGGCCTGGCTCGAACAGCATTTCCGCGAACAGATCTTCCCGATCCTGACGCCGCAGGCGCTCGACCCGGCCCATCCCTTTCCGTTCATCCCCAACAAGGGGCTGTCGGTGATGTTCGACCTCGTCCGCCAGTCGGATCGCGAGCCGGTGCGCGAACTGGTGATGATCCCGGCGAGCGCGCGCCGCTTCGTGCGCCTGCCCGGCGAACCGGCGCGCTACGTGTCGATCGAGGCGATCCTGAAGCGCTTCGCCGCGCTCGTCTTCCCTGGCTATGACATCAACGGCGCCGCCGCCTTCCGCGTGCTGCGCGACAGCGACATCGAGATCGACGAGGAGGCGGAGGATCTCGTCCGCTACTTCGCCAATGCGATCAAGCGCCGCCGCCGCGGCCGCGTCATCCGCCTGGAGCTGGAAACGGGCATGCCCGACGCGCTCGCGGAAGTGTTGCGCGACGAGCTTGGCGGCGACGCCATCGTCACCGAGAGCGGCAATCTGCTCGGGATCGGCGACTTGGATGCGGTGATCGACGAGGACCGGCCCGACCTCAAGTTCCTGCCCTTCGTACCGCGCTTTCCCGAGCGGATCCGCGAATTCGGCGGCGACTGTTTCGCCGCGATCCGGTCCAAGGACATCATCGTCCACCATCCCTACGAGACGTTCGACGTCGTGCTCGCCTTCCTCAAGCAAGCGGCGCAGGACCCTGACGTCATCGCGATCAAGCAGACGCTCTATCGCGCGGGCAAGCAGTCCGCTGTCATCAACGCGCTGATCGCCGCCGCGGAGGCAGGCAAGTCGGTCACCGCCGTCGTCGAGCTGCGCGCCCGGTTCGACGAGGAACAGAACATCCTGTGGGCGAGCGCGCTGGAGCGCGCCGGCGTGCAGGTCGTCTATGGCTTCCTTGAGTGGAAGACGCACGCCAAGGTGTCGATGATCGTGCGGCGCGAGAACGGCCAGTTCCGCACCTACTGCCATTTCGGCACGGGCAATTACCATCCCGTGACCGCGCGCATCTACACCGATCTGTCGTTCTTCACCGCCGATCCGCGCATCGGCCGCGACGCCGCGCAAATGTTCAACTACGTCACCGGCTATGTCGAGCCTACCGACATCGCCAAGCTCAGCCTGTCGCCGCGCGACCTGCGCCGCCGCCTGCTCGAACTGATCGACGAAGAGATCGCCACCGCGCGCGCGGGTGGTTGCGGCATGATCTGGGCGAAGATGAACAGTCTCGTCGACCCGGCGATCATCGACAAATTGTACGAGGCGAGCAACGCCGGCGTGCAGATCGAACTGGTGCTGCGCGGCATCTGCTGCCTGCGCCCCGGCGTCGCGGGCATGTCGGAGAATATCCGCGTCAAGTCCGTCGTCGGCCGCTTCCTGGAGCACAGCCGCATCTTCTGCTTCGGCAACGGCGCGGCGCTCCCCAACGACGAGGCGAAGGTGTTCATCTCGTCGGCGGACTGGATGCCGCGCAATCTCGATCGCCGCGTCGAGTATATGCTGCCGATCGAGAATCCGACCGTGCACGACCAGGTGCTGGACCAGGTCATGGTCGCCAATTTGCTCGACACCGAGCAGAGCTGGGAGCTGCAACCCGACGGCCGCTACATCCGCGACGATCCGGGGGAAAAGCCCTTCAACCTCCACCGCTATTTCATGACCAACCCGTCCCTGTCGGGCCGTGGCCAGGCGCTCTCCGAAAGTGGCGCGGTACCGACGCTGTCGCTGCGGCGGAGGCAGCCGTCCTGACCCGATCCTATCCCCGTACCGCGATCATCGACATCGGCTCCAACTCGGTGCGGCTTGTCGTCTACCAGGGGCATCCGCGGGTGCCCGCGGCCCTGTTCAACGAAAAGGTGATGGCCGGCCTGGGGCGCAGCCTGTCGGCGACGGGGGCGATCGATGCCGGCGCGATGGCGCTGGCGACGGGCGCGCTGGCGCGCTTCGCGGCGGTGGCGCGCGAGATGGAGGCGAAGACCCGCACCGTCGCGACCGCCGCCGTGCGCGATGCGTCGAACGGCCGCGACCTCATCGCCGCGGCGGCCGATCTCGGCCTGACCGTCGAGCTGCTGTCGGGCGAGCAGGAGGCGACCGCCGCCGGCATGGGCGTTCTGTCCGCCATCCCCGAGGCCGATGGCATCGTTGGCGACCTGGGCGGCGGCAGTCTGGAACTCGTCCGCGTCGTCGCTGGCACGGTGACCGACCGCATTTCCTTCCCGCTGGGCGTGCTCCGCATCGCCGCGTTGCGCGAACAGCGCGGCAGCGGCTTCGACCGGCAGGTGACCCGCATGATCCGCGAGGCGGGCTGGACCGGGCGGGGCAGGGGTCTGCCGCTCTACATGGTCGGCGGCTCGTGGCGGGCGCTGGCGCGGCTCGACATGAGCCTGACGCATTATCCGCTGCCCATCATCCACGGCTATGCGCTCGCGCCGGAAACCGTCGGGCGGCTCGGGCGCAGCATCGCGCATCTCTCGCGGCAGCGTCTGCGCGCGGTGCCCGGTATGTCAGCCGCCCGCGCCGCCGCGCTCGGCGACGCGACCGCACTGCTGGGCGTGGTGATGCGCGAACTGGGCAGCAGCGAGGGCGTCGCCTCCACCTTCGGGCTGCGCGAGGGACTGCTCTATGCCGCGCTCGACGCGAAGACGCGCGCGCTCGATCCGCTGATCGTCGGCGCGCGCGAGGAAGGGCGCCTGCTCGGCCGCTTTCCGGAGCATGGCGACCTGCTCGCGACCTGGATCGCGCCGCTGTTCGCCGACGAGACGCCGCATCTCGCGCGCCTGCGCCACGCCGCCTGCCTGCTCGCGGACGTCGGCTGGCACGCCAATCCCGAGTTTCGCGACGAGCGCGGGTTCGAGATCGCGCTGCACGGCAATTGGGTCGGCATCGATGCCGCCGAGCGCGCGATGCTCGCGCAGGCGCTCCATACCAGCTTCGGCGGCGCGACCACGCCGCATCCGCTGCTGCTCGGCCTCGCGACCGGCGCGCAGCTCGCCGCGGCGATCACTTGGGGACTGGCGATGCGCTTTGGTCAGCGATTCAGCGCCGGCCTCGCGGGGCCGCTGCAGCGCGGCGCGCTGACGGTGACGCCGCGCGACCTCACGCTGACGCTGTCGCGCGCGGATGCCCCGCTTTATGCGGAAATGGTGGAACGCCGCCACGCGGCGCTGGCGACGGCGATGAAGCGCAAGCCCGCCTGCGCGATCCAGCCCGACTGATCAGCCGCAGCGCAGCCCGTCGATCCGCCCGCCGTCGTCGAGGTGGATACCGATGCGCTCGGGCCGGAAATCCATCGTCGCGGGCACGCCGTCGCGCAGGATGCGCGCGACCGGGGCGTTGGCGTCGCGCTGGATCGTCCGGCGCAGGCGTTCGCGGAATGTCGCGCCGGCATAGCGCTGGTGCATGGCCTGCGTGACGCGGCAGGGGCCGGTCGGCGGCGCCTCGGTCATCGTCGCGCAGCCGGCCAACGCCATCGCGGCCAGCGTAACAGCGATCGTCCCTGCCTTCATGCCGCCTCCTCCGCGCGCGTCATCGCCAGCTTGCCGCCCTTGACCGCGAAGCCGAGCCGCCCCTCGACGAGGTCGAGCGCGTCGCGCCCGAACTGGTCGTAGCGCCAGCCCTGCAGCATCGGCAGGCCGGTCCGCACGCCCGCGGCGAGCATCTCCAGCTCGTCCGACCTGGCAAGAAGGCGCGATGCGACGTCGATGTCGCGCGCCCGTATCTTCAGCAGGAGCTTGAGCAGGTCGGCGACCAGCGCCCCGTCCTTGCCCAGCCCCGGCTTGCGATCGTCGCGCGGCGGCATCTCGTCGGCGGACAGCGGCTTCGCCTCCTCGAGCGCGGCCATCAGCCGGCCGCCGATATCGTTCGACGCCCAGGTCGCCGACAGGCCGCGCACCTTGGCGAGGTCCGCCTGCCGCCGCGGCGGATGACCCGCGATATCGCCCAGCGTCTCGTCCTTGACGATGCGGCCGCGCGGCAGGTCCTTGGCCTGCGCCTCCAGCTCCCGCCAGCGCGCCAGCGCCTTCAGCCGGCCGAGCACGTCGGGCTTGCGCCCCGATATGCGCACGCGCTTCCATGCGCTGTCGGGATCATTGGCATAATTGGCGGGATCGGCGAGCCGCTCCATCTCCTGGTCCAGCCACGCGCCGCGCCCGGTCTTCTTCAGGCGTTCGAGCATCTTGGGGAAGATCCGCGACAGATGCGTGACGTCGCCGATCGCATATTCGATCTGGCGCGCGTCCAGCGGCCGCCTGGCCCAGTCGGTGAAGCGCGCGCCCTTGTCGATGCTGATCCCGAGCCAGCTGTCGACCAGGTTCGAATAGCCGATCTGTTCGCCCTGGCCCAGCGCCATCGCCGCCACCTGCGTGTCGAACAGCGGATGCGGCGTCTTGCCGGTCAGGTTGTAGATGATCTCGATGTCCTGGCCCCCGGCATGGAAGACCTTGAGCACGTCCTGGTTGTCGGTGAGCAGCGCGAGCAGCGGCGACAGGTCCAGCCCCGGTGCCATCGGATCGATCGCCGCCGCCTCGTTGGTATCGGCGATCTGGATCAGGCAGAGTTCGGGATAATAGGTACTCTCGCGCATGAACTCGGTATCGACCGTGACGAAGTCTGCATCGGCGAGGCGGCTGCAAAGATTGGCGAGGGTCGCGCTGTCGGTAATCAACGGGTGGATGTGCATTCGACCTCTCATAGACCGCGACCGCGGGTTGACAAAGAGGGGATGGACGGGGGAGGGCGCGCCCATCGACAAAACGTCATCCCCGTGCGGTTCGCCGTGACGGAAGAGTGTTTGGAACCTGACTATGCACGCCTATCGTACCCACACCTGCGCCGCGCTCGGTGCCTCGGCCGTCGGCGAGACCGTCCGCCTGTCGGGCTGGGTCCATCGCAAGCGCGATCACGGCGGCGTGCTGTTCGTCGACCTGCGCGACCATTACGGCATCACCCAGATCGTCGCCGACAGCGACTCGCCCGCGCTGCCGATCCTGGAGCAGGTCCGCGTCGAGTCGGTGGTGACGATCGACGGCAGCGTGAAGGCGCGGTCGGCCGGCACCGTGAACCCCAATCTCGCCACCGGCGAGATCGAGGTGTTCGCCCGTGCCGCGACCGTGCTGTCCGCCGCCGACGAACTGCCCATGCCAGTCGCCGGCGAGCAGGAGTATCCGGAGGACATCCGCCTGCGCTATCGCTTCCTCGACCTGCGCCGGGAGACTTTGCACGCCAATATCGTACGCCGGACGAAGGTGATCGCCGACATGCGCCGCCGCATGGAGGCCGCCGGCTTCACCGAATATTCGACGCCGATCCTCACCGCCTCCTCGCCCGAGGGCGCGCGGGACTTCCTTGTGCCCAGCCGCATCCACCCCGGCAAATTCTATGCGCTGCCGCAGGCGCCGCAGCAGTACAAGCAGCTGCTGATGGTCGCCGGCTTCGACCGCTATTTTCAGATCGCGCCCTGCTTCCGCGACGAAGATCCGCGCGCCGACCGCCTGCCGGGCGAATTCTACCAGCTCGACCTCGAGATGAGCTTCGTCACCCAGGAAGAGGTGTGGGAGACGATGGAGCCGGTGATCGGCGGCATCTTCGAAGCCTTCGCTGACGGCCGCAGCGTGACGCCGACCGGCCAGTTCCCGCGCATCCCCTATGACGAGGCGATGCTGAAATACGGCAGCGACAAGCCCGACCTTCGCAACCCGCTGATCATCACCGACGTCTCGGAGCATTTCACCCAGTCCGGCTTCGGCCTGTTCGAGAAGATCGTCGGCTCGGGCGGCGTCGTCCGCGCCATCCCCGCGCCGGGCACCGCGGACAAGAGCCGCAAGTTCTTCGACGACATGAACGAATGGGCGCGCGGCGAAGGGCATGCCGGCCTCGGCTACGTCACCCGCAAGGGCGGCGAGTTCGGTGGTCCGATCGCCAAGAACCACGGCCCGGAGAAGATGGAGGCGCTGTACGCGGCGCTGGGCCTCGGGCTCGACGACGGCCTGTTCTTCGCGGCGGGCAAGGCGGAGGCGGCGGCCAAGCTCGCCGGCGCCGCGCGCACCCGCGTCGCCGACCAGCTCGGCCTGATCGAGCAGGGCGCCTTCCGCCTGTGCTGGATCGTCGACTTCCCCTTCTACGAATGGGACGAGGAATCGAAGTCGGTCGAGTTCGCGCACAACCCCTTCTCGATGCCGCAGGGCGGCCTCGCGGCGCTGGAGGGGCAGGACCCGCTCACCATCAAGGCGTTCCAGTACGACCTCGTCTGCAACGGCTTCGAGATCGCCTCGGGTTCGATCCGCAACCAGAGCCCCGAGCTGATGGTGAAGGCGTTCGAGCTCGTCGGCCTGTCCAAGGCGGACGTCGAGGAGCGGTTCGGCGGCCTCTACCGCGCCTTCCAGTACGGCGCCCCGCCGCACGGCGGCATGGCGGCGGGCGTGGACCGCATCGTCATGCTGATCTGCGGCGCGCAGAACCTGCGCGAGATCACGCTCTTCCCGATGAACCAGCGCGCCGAGGACCTGCTGATGGGCGCGCCCAGCCCGGCGGCGCCGAAGCAGTTGCGCGAGCTGGCGATCCGCTCCACCGTGCCGGTCGAGCCGGCACCGGGCGTGACCGCAACCGTGGCACCAAGCGCGGGCTGATCTTCGGCCGGCCGGCGGGCCGCGTCGTTCGCCATGCCGGACCTGTTCCGGCATGGCGGCTGCAACGCCGCGCGAGACGCGGGCGGGCCGGCGCTTCGCGCGCGTCGCCCGCAAGCCTCGGGCCCGATGGCCCGTGATCGTTCAAGTCGGCGGACGCTCTCGGTCGGCCCGTGCGGCCGGCTGGGGTCGGCGTAGCGCCTGTCCGTCTGTCTCTCGACCAGGCCAAACGGCGGGCGTATCGTCGGCGGCATCCGTGGGGAGAAGGGGACGATCCGTGGGGGCATGGGGCGCGCTGATCATGAGCTTCTTCGGAGCCGTGTTCGCTTCGTTGACGCTATATTGGCAGTGGCATGTGTCCGGGGCGCCTTTGGCTTTACCCTTTTTGGCATTTGTCCTGATCGGTGCCACCGCAGGCTATGTGATCCGCATTCCCGGCGAGGGCATAAGGCCGTCACCCAAGGAAGAACATGCGATCATGTGGAGCAGCATCGGGGAAGGCGTCGGCCTTTTCCTCGTCGCCAACCTCGTCATCAACCTGCATCGACCCGACTTCCTGTTGCCATCGATGGCGCTGGTCGTCGGCCTGCACTTTCTCCCGATCGCTTTGGCTGCTGGATTTCGCCCGTATCTCGTTCTCGGAACGGCGCTGATCGGCGCGTCGATCATGGGTTTCTTGGTGGGAGCGCCGACGGGCGGCGAGCTGACCGGCTTCATGGCCGCCGGTGCGCTCTGGGTTGCATCCGGTATCGCGGTTCGACGTGACTGGTCGGCAAAGCGGCGAACCTTGGCGACCGTCTGACCCTTTCCGCGTCACCACCCCATCCGTGATGCTCACCGAAGGCGGACGCACATGTCCGTCCCTCATGCGACGACGCGGTCAGTGCGCATGCGCTGGAGTCGACCTCGCCGTCAGGACGATCCGTTTCGGATATATCTTCGTTTTCCTACACGGCGCGATCGTGATAGCGTCCACCAGCTTATCGGTGTGTCCTGCGGCTCTTTGACATCGTTCGCGGATCACCAGCTTCAGCGGCACGCCGTGGCGCAAGGCGAAAGGGTGCGACTTTTGTGACCTTTCGCCGGCGCGCTAAGGTCGTGCCTGCCGCATTCTCATTTATTTGATCGATGCGCGGTCGGCCGGCTCAGTCGTTCCCGCTGACCCAGTCTCCGAACCCGCCAAGCACCGAGCCCTCGCCGCGATTGCCGCCGCGCCCGTTCGCCGCCGCGAGCATCCGCCCGGCAAGCCGGGAGAAGGGCAGGGACTGGATCCACACCGTGCCCGGCCCACGCAGCCGCGCGAAGAACAGGCCCTCGCCGCCGAACAGCGCGCTGCGCACGCCGCCCACGGTGACGAGGTCGAAGTCGACCGTGGCGGTCATCGCCGCGAGGCAGCCGGTGTCGACGTGCAGTTCCTCGCCCGGCGCGAGCGTGCGTTCGACGACGGTCCCACCCATGTGGACGAAGACCCAGCCGTCGCCGGTCAGCGACTGCATGATGAAGCCTTCGCCGCCGAACAGGCCGGTCAGCACGCGGCGCTGGAAATAGATGCCGAGCTGCACGCCCTTCGCCGCGGCGAGGAAGGCGTCCTTCTGGCAGATCAGCTGGCCGCCGACCTCGGACAGGCGGATCGGCATGATCGACCCCGGCGTCGGCGCGCCGAACGCGACGCGCGCCTTGCCCCGGCCCTCGTGCGTGAACACGGTGGTGAACAGGCTCTCTCCCGTCACCAGCCTTTTGCCCGCGCCGAGCAATGCCCCCATGAAGCCGCCGCCCTGCGCGCCGCTGCCGTCGCCGAAGACGGTGGTCATCGCGACGTCGGCGTCCTTCCACACCATCGCGCCGGCCTCCGCCACCGCGCTTTCGCCGGGATCGAGCTCGATCTCGAGGAACTGCAGCTCCTCGCCCTTGATCTCGAAATCGATGTCGTCGGCCTGGCTGGAACGTCGCATCGGCTGCCACGGGCTCTCATAGGGCATGATCGTCTCCCCAAGGGTGCGTTGCACGTATAATGCACCGAAACCGGGGATGGGAAGGGAAAACGGCCTTTCGCCTGATCGTTAACCATGTCACTACCCCGCCGGGGTAGACGCGGGGGACGATGCTGGACGATCAACTGCTTCCCCGGGCCGCGCGGCCGTTGGTGCGCAGCCTGGGCGTGACAGGCGTGCTGTTCCTGACGCTGTCGGTCGCTACCCCCGCATCGTCCGTCTTCGTCATCGTGCCGGGCATGCTCCAGGTCGCCGGCACAGGCGCGATCTGGGCGATGGTGCTCGCGGGGATCGTCTGCGTGGCGACCGCCTTCGTCTATGCCGAATTGTCGAGCGCCTGGCCGGTCGCGGGTGGTGAATATGTCGCCGTCGCCCGGACGCTGGGGCCGCTTGCCGGCTTCGTGATGCTGGGCGTCAACGTCTTCAACAACCTGTTCTTCCCGCCCGTCGCCGCGCTCGGCATCAGCGCTGTGCTGTCGACCGTCTGTCCCGGTCTGCCCACGGTGCCGATCGCGGTCGCCGTCGTCGCCGCGTCGACGCTGGTCGCGGTGCTGCAGATACGGGTCAACGCCTGGGTCACGGGCATCTTCCTGCTGGGCGAGGTCCTCGCCCTGGTCGCCGTCACCGCGCTCGGCCTCGTCGACGTCGCTCGGCCGCTGGCGGCGATGCTGGCGGCACCCGTGATGCCGGCCGGTGGCGCGCTCGTGCCGGCGAGCGCCGCCTCGATCGGCCTGGCCACGTCGATCGCCATATTCGCGCTCAACGGCTATGGCGCCGCGGTCTATTTCGGCGAGGAGATGAAGGAGCCGTCCCGCCTCATCGCCAGGGCGATCCTCGCCAGCCTGGCGCTGACGCTGGCGTTCGAGATCGCGCCGACGGTGGCGTTGCTGATGGGCGCGCGCGATCTGCACGCGACCGTCACCGCCGGCGATCCGTTCGGCCTGGCCGCGCGTCTGCGGGCAGGGGGCTGGATGGCGGATGCGATCGCGATCAGCGTCGTCGTCGCGATCGTCAATGCGATCATCGCCTGCATCCTCGCCTGCGCGCGCTTCTTCTACGGCACCGCGCGCGACGGCAGCTGGGGGCGCCCGCTGGATGCGTGGATGGCGATGATCCATCCGCGATTCGGTTCGCCCTGGGTCGCGACGCTGATCGTCGGCGGGGTGGGGGTCGGCTGCTGCTTCCTGCCGTTGACGCTCCTGCTGGTCCTCAGCGGAACGGGGCTGGTCGCGATCTACGCGGGCATCGCCGTCGCGGCGATCGTCGGCCGGCGGACGGGGGCGACCGGGCATGCCGCCTATCGCATGCCGCTCTATCCGCTCGCGCCGGTCGCGACGCTGATCGCGTTGGGATATGTCACCTGGACGAGCTGGCTCGACCCGGACGAGGGGAGACCCGGCCTGATCATGACCGCGCTGCAGATCCTCGGCTCCGCGGCCTATTACTGGTTCGTGCTGCGTCGCCGCGGGGATTGGCGCGTTCACGTGCCGGAGGTGACGGATGATAGACCTGAACGACTATGAGAGCGACCGCCACTACAAGGGTGAATATGCCGGCGATCTGAAGGCGCTGCAGAAGCGGTTCGAACATATCCTGGTCGCGCATATCGTCCAGGGGCGCGCCGCGGTCGTCATGCTCGAAGGGTGGGATGCCGCGGGCAAGGGCGGGATCATCGAGCGGCTCACCCAGCGCTGGGACCAGCGGCGCTACGAGGTCTTTCCGATCGCCGCGCCGACCGACGAGGAGAAGCGTCACGACTTCCTCTGGCGGTTCCGCCAGCATCTGCCGGCGCCGGGCAACATCAGCGTCTTCGACCGAAGCTGGTACGGCCGCGTGCTGGTCGAGCGCGTCGAGGGCTATGCGACCGAAGAGGAATGGCGACGGGCCTATGACGAGATCAACCGCTTCGAGGCGGAGCTGATCGAAGGCGGCACGGCGCTGGTCAAGCTGTTCGTGCACGTCAGCCAGAAGGAGCAGGACAAACGGTTGAAGGCGCGGCTCGAAGACCCGTGGAAGCGCTGGAAGACCGGCCTCGACGATTACCGCAACCGCGCGCGGCGTGGGCCGTATCTCACCGCGATGCACGACATGTTCGCGCGGACCGACACCGGCGGCGCACCCTGGACGGTCCTCGCCGGCGACGACAAGAAATCGGCGCGGATCGCGGCGTTGACCGCTGTCGCCGATTCCCTGGAGCAGCATGTCGAGATGACCCCACCGCCGCTCGACCCGGAACTGGAACGCGTCGCCAGAGAGGCGCTGGGTCTGCGCTAGACCTGCGCAACCGGCTATCCGACGGCTCCGGCCCGTCACCGCACCGGCACGGCTTGGGTGACGGGTCCGGAGCCGGGCATCATGCCGCGGCGAAGCGGCCCTGATCGTCCATGACGTGCAGCACGCCATCAGCGATGGCGAAATAGGCCCCGCGCAGCGCGAGCTTGCCGGCGTCCTCGCGCTCCTTCACGAACGGGAAGGTACGCAGGTTGGCAAGGCTGACGCGTACCGCCTCATGCTCCATCGCCCGCGTCGCCTCGGGACCGTCGAGCTTTTCCGCGCGCACCTTCTCACGCGCATCGTCGAGCAGACCGACCCATTGCGCGATGAAGCCACCGTCGCCGGGCGCATGGCCGTCGAACGCGCCGGACAGCGACGCCGCGCACCCGCCGCAGGAGGCATGGCCCATGACCACGACCTCCGGCACCTCCAGCTGGGTTACGGCGAATTCGAGCGCCGCGGACACGCCATGGCGACCACCGCCGACCTCATAGGGCGGAACGAGGTTGGCGACGTTGCGCACCACGAATATCTCGCCCGGCGAGACGTCGAAGATCTGCGCCGGATCGACCCGGCTGTCGGAGCAGGCAATCACCATGACCTTGGGGCTCTGGCCGTCCTTCAGCTCGTCCCACCGCTCGCGCTGCTGCGCCCAGCCGGTGTCGCGAAAGCGATGGTAACCCTGAATCATGTCGGCAAAATCGGTCACGTTCGTCTCCCAAGCTCGTATCGCCGCGCAAACGCGCGTCGGGCCTTTGCGGTCCCATAGCAACGCTTCGTGGCACACGCGTTGTTTCCGGCGGCCACAGGCGCTATCTCGCGCCCATGAACGAGATGACGCAGGTGGCCCGCCCCGAGCGGCAGCGCAAGCCCGACTGGATCCGAGTGAAGGCGCCGACCAGCGCGGGGTTTGCCGCAACGCGCGAACTGATGCGCTCGAAGAGCCTGACGACGGTGTGCGAGGAGGCGGCGTGCCCGAATATCGGGGAATGCTGGTCCAAGAAGCATGCCACGGTGATGATCCTTGGCGATACGTGTACGCGCGCCTGCGCCTTCTGTAACGTCAAGACGGGGATGCCGCGCGCGGTCGATCCGATGGAGCCGCAGAACGTCGCCGACGCTGCCGCGCAGATGGGGCTCGAGCATATCGTCGTCACCTCCGTCGATCGCGACGACCTACCCGATGGCGGGGCCAAGCAGTTCGTCAAGGTGATCAAAGCCATCCGCCGCTCGAACCCCACGACGACGATCGAAATCTTGACACCCGATTTCCGCAACAAGCACGAGGCTGCGGTCGAGGCGATCGTCGCGGCGCGCCCGGACGTCTACAACCACAATCTGGAGACCGTCCCGCGGCTCTATCCGACGATCCGGCCGGGCGCCCGTTATTACGCATCGCTTCGGCTGCTGGAGAGCGTCAAGAAGCTCGATCCCTCGATCTTCACCAAGTCGGGGATCATGCTCGGGTTGGGCGAGGAGCGGCTGGAGGTCCATCAAGTCATGGACGACATGCGCTCCGCCGACATCGACTTCCTGACCATGGGGCAGTATCTGCAGCCGACCCCGCGACACGCGAAGGTCGCGGAGTTCGTCAATCCGAAGGCCTTTGCCGCTTATGCGTCGATCGCTCGGGCAAAGGGTTTCCTGCTGGTCGCGTCTTCACCACTGACCCGTTCGAGCTATCACGCCGGCGACGATTTCGCGAAGATGAAGGCCGCGCGCGCGGCGAAGTTGGCGGGGACGCAGCCGGTTCATGCCCAAGCATAATGAGACGCGCCGGCTTCCCTATACGCCGGAACAGATGTTCGATCTCGTCGCCGACGTGAAGCACTATCCGGAGTTTCTGCCGTGGGTCAGCGCGATGCGCGTGCGCCAGGACAGTGATACGGCGACGCTCGCCGACATGATCGTCGGCTTCAAGGGGCTGCGCGAGACCTTCACGTCGAAGGTCGAGAAGGAGCGCCCCGGCCGCATCCATGTCGAATATATCGACGGGCCGCTGAAGTATCTCCACAATGACTGGCGTTTCCGGCCCGACGGGGAGGGATGCGCCGTCGACTTCGTCGTCGACTTCGCCTTCAAGAACCGCGTTTTCGAAATGCTGGCGGGCCAGGTCTTCGGCATGGCGCTTCGCAAGATGATCGGCGCGTTCGAGGAGCGTGCCGCGCAGCTCTACGGCAACAACAGGTCGAGCGCGACCAGCGCGGCCTGAAGTCGCACGCCGCCGCGCCCCAGATCACCGAACGCCTTCATGTCCGCGTGGACGTCGGCCGGATCGGCGCCTTTCTCGGCGCGCGCGAAGATGACGGTGCCGACCGGCTTCTTCGCCGATCCCCCGCCCGGTCCCGCGACCCCGGTGATCGCCACGGCCACGTCCGCTCCGCTTTGCGCCAGGGCGCCCTGCGCCATCGCCCAGGCGGTCGCGATCGACACCGCGCCGAACGTGTCCAGCACGTCCGCGTTGACCTTCAGCAGCGCACGCTTCGCGTCGTTCGAATAGGTGACGAAGCCCGCGCCGAGCACGTCGGAGGATCCGGGTATCTCCGTGAGCGCCGCGGCGACGAGGCCCCCGGTGCAGCTTTCCGCGACGCTGACCATCCGTCCCGCGGCGCGGTTTGCCTCGATGACTTTCGTCGCCGCCGCGACGAGTTCGGCTGGGAGCACGCTGTCGATCATCGCGCGCTTCCTGCGCAAAGCGGCAGGTCCGGCACGGCGCTGTCCTTGCCCTTCGCCTTCTCGGCTTTCAGGTAGCCGAGCGTGGTGACGATCACGCCGGCGGCATTCTGCGGCGGGAGCGGAGACAATTGCGTTACCAGTCGATCGATGGTGCCGCAATCCGCGGGGTTGATCCTTCCGACCAGCAACGGCGCCAGTGCGGCGGTCAGCAACGGTCGGGCATAGTCGGACTGAAGCAGACCATCGATCAGCGGATCACTGAGCTTGACGATCGCCGCACGGGCGTTGGGCCAAGCGCGTTCCGCCGCATCCTTGTAGCGTGCGAGGAACGGACCGTCGCTCTGCCGAAGCAGGCTCGACGTCGGCAGCCGCGTCGCGCACACGACACCCGTCTGCTCTAGGATGGTCGGAAGCGCGACGAGCGTCACCGCCTCCGCTTCCGGCGCGGTGAGACAGCGGCTTTGTGCCTGGACCGGCTGCGCGAGCAGCAGCATCGCGGCGGAGAGGAACAGCGCAGTCTTCATCGCGGTTGCTCCGGAAGCCGGATCGTCGCCACGGCCTGTGCGGCAATACCTTCGCCGCGGCCGGTGAAACCGAGCCTCTCCGTCGTTGTAGCCTTCACGCTGACGCGCGCCTCAGGCAGGTCGAGCAGCGTGGCGATCCGCGCCCGCATCGCGGAACGGTGCGGACCGATCTTGGGGGATTCGCAGATCAGGGTTAGGTCGACGAAGTCGACGCGACCGCCGACATCCGCCACTAGAGCGGCGGCATGGCGGAGAAATTGACCGGACTCGGCGCCTTTCCATTGCGGATCGCTGGGCGGGAAATGGGTGCCGATATCGCCCGCGGCGATCGTGCCGAGCAATGCATCGGTGATCGCGTGCAGCGCGACGTCGGCGTCGCTGTGGCCCGACAGGCCCTTGTCATGCGGGATGAGGACGCCGCCCAGCCACAGTTCCTCCCCGTCATCGAGACGATGGACGTCGAATCCGGAGGCGCTACGTGTTTCCCATGCCACCCTTTTTTCGGCGGCAGCGAAGTCTTCGGGATGCGTGACCTTGTCGAGCATCGGATCGCCCTGCACCAGAACGACGCGTCCGCCAAGCCGCCGCACCATCTGGGCGTCGTCGGTCGCCTCCTCGCCGTCCGGCCATTGGCGGTGGGCGGACCGCAATGCCTCGAGGGTGAAGCCCTGCGGCGTCTGCACGCGTGACAACCCGTCACGCGACACCACTGCGCCGTCGCGCACCAAAGTGTCGGCGACGGCGAGCACGGGATAGGCGCCATCGGCTTGGTCCAGCGCCGAGACGACGCGGTCGATGACGGCCGCGGGTACGAAAGGTCGGGCGGCGTCGTGAACGAGGACGCGCTCCCCCTCGATCGCCGCCAGCCCCAACGCCACCGACTCGCGACGGGCTTGCCCCCCCGTCACCAGGCGAACGTCGCCAAGCACGTCCCGAGCCTGGGCCTCCGCGCCCGGCGCGACCACGACGACGACGGAATCAACCGCCGGATGATTGGCGAATGCCTCATAGGCATGGGACACCAAGGCCTTGCCGGCGATTTTGGCGAATTGCTTCGGTATCGCACCGCCGGCCCGCGTGCCGGAGCCCGCCGCCAGGATCAGCGCAGTCGTTCGTGGTCGATCGTTCATCGGCGCAGCCCTAGCTCCGGTCGTCGCACCTTGCCAGCGCACTGCCGAAGCGGTACGGCGTGCCTGATTTTTAGGCAGTCCGATGCGTACCCTTACCCCTATCCAGATCGGCCCCGTGCGGATCGACCAACCTGTCGTGCTTGCGCCGATGACCGGCGTCACCGACATGCCCTTCCGCACGCTCGTCCGTCGCTATGGCTCCGGTCTCAATGTCACCGAGATGATCGCCAGTCAGGCCGCCATCCGCGAGACGCGCCAGTCCATACAGAAGGCGGCCTGGCACCTTTCGGAAGAGCCGGTCTCGATGCAGCTGGTCGGGTGCACCCCCTATGAGATGGGGGAGGCGGCCAAGCTCGCCGAGGATCGTGGTGCCGCCATCATCGACATCAACATGGGCTGCCCGGTCCGCAAGGTCACCAACGGCGACGCGGGATCGGCCCTGATGCGCGACCTGAAATTGGCCGCGGCGCTGATCGATGCCGTCGTCAAGGCCGTGGCCGCGCCCGTGACGCTCAAGATGCGCATGGGTTGGTGCCACGACAGCCTGAACGCCCCGGAACTGTCGCGAATCGCGCAGGACCTCGGCGTCAAGCTGATCACCGTTCACGGCCGCACCCGCAACCAGATGTACAAGGGGCAGGCCGACTGGGCGTTCATCCGTCGGGTCAAGGATGCCGTCGACCTGCCGGTGATCGCCAATGGCGACATCTGCTCGATCGAGGATGCCGAGGCGGCGCTGGAGCAATCCGGCGCGGACGGCGTGATGATCGGCCGGGGCGCCTACGGCCGGCCGTGGCTGTTGGGACAGGTGATGCACTGGTTTGCGACCGGAGAGCGGCGCGCCGATCCTGATATGGATGAGCAATATCGCATCATCGCCGAGCATTACGAAGCGATGCTCGATCATTATGGCACCCACACCGGCGTCAACATGGCACGTAAGCATATCGGCTGGTATACCAAGGGGCTGAATGGATCGGCCGAGTTCCGAAATGCGGTGAACCAGGAGCCGGACGCGACCGTCGTCAAGCGCATGCTTGCCGACTTCTACGCGCCGTTCCGTGGTCAGCCCTCGCTGCGCGCAGCTCCGCTGTCAGAAGCGGCCTGACCTCTCTTGGCGGGTCGGCCGGGATTTGCCGATCTGTTCGCCGCCCTTCCGGTGGCGGTGCTGGTCGTCGACCCGGAGGCGCGCATCGCCCATGCCAACGCCCTGGCGGAGGGCCTGCTCAACCTCTCGGAGCGCGTGATGCGCGGCCAGCCGCTGACGGCGATCCTGCCGCCGCCGGAGGACAACGGGCGCGACGGTCATGGCCTGGCCGTCTACGACGTCGACATCGCAACTCCGCGCGGACGCATCAGGGTCGACTATGCCGCGGCGATGCTCGCCGACTATCCCGGCTGGCGCGTGATATCCCTGCACGCCTCCGCGAGCACACGGGGCCTGGGCCATTCCGCCGGTCGCGTCGCCAGCGCCCGTGCGGCGAGCGGTGCTGCGGCGATGCTCGCGCACGAGATCAAGAACCCGCTGTCGGGCATCCGCGGTGCTGCCCAGTTGATCGGGGCAGGTGAGCTGACGACCCTCATCGTCACCGAGGTCGACCGCATCGCCGCGCTGATCGACCGGATGCAGGATTTCAGCGACACGCGCCCTTTGCCCGTCCGTGCCGAAAACATCTATCCGCTGATCGCGCATGCGCGCCGCCTCGCGCTTGCCGGCTTCGCACGTGGCCTGACGATCGAGGAGCGCTTCGATCCATCGCTGCCGCCGGCGATGGTCGATCGCGACGCGCTGCTGCAGATCCTCATCAACCTGCTCAAGAACGCGCAGGAAGCCACGCGCGACACGCGCCAGCCCCGTCTGGTCCTGACGACGGCCTATCGGCATGGCATGTCGGTCAGCGCCGCGCCGGGCCGGCCACGCATACCCCTGCCGATCGAGATCTGCGTCATCGACAACGGGCCTGGCGCGCCGCCCGATATCGCGGACCATCTGTTCGATCCCTTCGTCTCCGGCCGTCCGGAGGGGCAGGGACTTGGGCTCGCGCTCGTCGACAAGCTGATGCGCGACATGGGCGGCATCGTACAATATGCCCGCGAAGGAACCCCGGAGATGACGACCCTGCGCCTGCTGCTGCCGAGGGCTGCCTCGTGACCCGCGCCGTCAACCGCATCCTCGTCGTCGACGACGACGCCGCGATCCGTACGGTCGTCAGCCAGGCGCTCCGTCGTGCGGGCCACGACGTGCAGACCGCCGAGACGCTTGCGCAACTCGACCGCATCCTGGCCACCCGCGTGCCGGACGTGCTCGTGACCGACGTCGTCCTGCCGGACGGCGACGGGATCGCGCGCGTGAAGGAGATCGGTGCCCGTCTGCCGCAGCTGCCGATCATCATCCTGTCGGCGCAGAATACGCTTACCACCGCGGTGCGTGCGAACGAGGTCGGCGCCTACGATTATCTGCCCAAGCCGTTCGACCTCGACGCGCTGACCGGCGCCGTCGCCGGCGCGCTGGCGCGGGGCGTCCCCTCGCCACAGGCCGATGCCGCCGAGGACCCGGCCTTGCCGCTGATCGGTCGATCCGCGGCGATGCAGAACGTCTATCGGATCATCGCCCGCGTCGTCTCGAACGATCTCACCGTTCTCATCTCGGGCGAATCCGGCACCGGCAAGGAGCTCGTCGCGCGTGCCATCCACGATCTGGGTCATCGTCGCGACGCACCCTTCGTGGCCATCAACATGGCCGCGATTCCCCGCGAACTGATCGAGGCGGAGCTCTTCGGACACGAACGCGGGGCCTTTACCGGTGCCGGCCAACGCAACGCCGGCCGTTTCGAACAGGCCGCGGGTGGAACCCTGTTCCTCGACGAGATCGGCGACATGCCGATCGAGGCGCAGACGCGACTGCTGCGGGTGCTCCAGTCGGGCGAATTCACGACCGTGGGGGGCGCGCGCGCCATGCGCGCGGACGTGCGCGTCGTCGCGGCGACCAACCGAGACCTTGCGGGCCAGGTTACGTCCGGTCATTTCCGCGAAGACCTGTATTACCGGCTCAACGTCGTGCCCGTAGCATTGCCGCCGCTGCGCGAACGACGGCAGGACGTTCCGTTGCTCGCCCGCCACTTCCTCGAAACGGCAGCCGCGCAGGGTCTGCCGCGTCGACGCCTGACCGACGACGCACAGGCCGCGCTGGCCGCTTATGACTGGCCAGGCAACGTGCGCGAACTGGAGAACCTGATGCGGCGGCTTGCCGCGCTGGCGCGCGACGAGGTGATCGACGTCTTCGCGATCCGCACGATGCTCGGCGCGCCGATCGAGGCTGGCGAGCGCGCGGTTCCGGAGATCGCGGCGGCTGTGCACCATCTGATCGAACGGATCGCGCGCGAACGGCCCGACGCGCTCGATGACGGCACGCTGTACGACCGCGTCATCAGCGAGGTCGAACGTCCATTGATCGAGTCGATGCTCGCCCGCCACCATGGCAACCAGTTGCGCGCAGCCCGCGCCCTGGGACTGAATCGCAACACATTACGCAAGCGTCTCGATACGCTGGGCATTCAGGCCAAGAGCGAGGATTGACGCGATATTTTTTCGGCCGACGGCTTGGCGTCGCGTGACGAACTGAATCCGGTCAGAAAAGATTGTGGTTTCCGTGCAACAATGTGCGTTGTACACCGTCGGAGATGACCGCGTCACCGACGCCCTCTTTTGTTCCCCCAACGGAGCGGCGCTGGCTGCGCATCACGCCGGCCGTCGAGATGGCTGCAATCGGCGCGGCAGTGCTGGTTGTGCTGGTGACGTGGCGGTTGATTGCCGGCACCAAGTCGGAGGATTCTCTGCTGAGTCCGCCTGTTGCGGCGACGCTGCTGATGGCGAATCTAATGTGGGCCGTCCTGCTGATCGCGCTCGTCGGCCGAAGGGTTGCATTACGGCGGACGGCAGCGACCGGCCTTGCCGGGGGAGGGCGCCTTCACGTACGGCTTGTCGCGATCTTCTCATTGATGGCCAGTGTTCCCATCATCCTGGCGGTGGTCGCGGCCTCGGTGATGTTCCAGTCGGGAATCCAATTCTGGGGGTCCGAACGCGCCCGCGGCGCCTTCAACGCAACGATCGCGCTCGCGAAACAGGGGCAGGATTTGGTCATCGCTCGCTGGACTGGCGAGGCCCGCCGTATGGCGGAGGATATCCGTTCCGAATTTCCGTCGATCCCCAAGAACGATCCCGCGCTCGAAGGGATGCTGCTGCGCCAGACCTATAACCGTAATCTCTATCAGGCGCTGATCTTCCGGGTCGTGGAGGGCAGCAAGGTCGAGCCGCTATATGGCTATGAGGTGCCGCCGCCGCGCCTATTTGGGCAGCGCGTCACCGGCCGTGACCTCAACCGCCTGACCGACCAGCAAAGCTTCACCAATTTCGATAGCCAGGTGCTCTGGGTGGTGACGCCAATCGACCGCGCTCGAAACACTTTTCTGTATGTAGCCACCCCCAATAATGTCGAATTCTTAAACAACCAATCGCAGGCTGCAACGCAGCAGCTCGCCGCCTACGACAGCCTTCAGACGCGCGCTCGCACCTTGCAACTGCGCTTCAACCTTGCCCTGTTCGGGGTCGCGCTTCTTATCGTTGGCCTGGCGACTTGGATCGCGCTCCGCGTAGCGGACTGGCTTGCCAAGCCCGTCGGTGAATTGGTGACGGCCGCGGATCGGGTTGCGGGCGGCGACCTTAAGTCGCGCGTGGCAGCGCCACGCACGGCCGACGAAATTGGCATGCTCGCCAACGCCTTCAACCGCATGACGGAGCGGCTAGGAGAACAAACCAACGCTCTGGTCGAAGCGAACGAGGCCGCGGAAACCCGTCGGGCGCTGATTGAGGCGGTCATGGCTGGCGTATCGGCCGGTGTCGTCGCGACTGCGCCGGACGGCGTGATCCGCATTTCAAATCATTCCGCGACCGAGCTCCTTGGGGCGGAGGGGCACGGTCTTGTCGGTCGCATGCTCGTGAACGCGGCGCCGGAGCTCGCCGATTTCGTCGCATCGGGCGAGCGGGAGGCAATCGTGCAGATCGCGCGCCCCGGAGAGCCGCGGACGCTTGCGGTACGCATCGCGCGTACCGACTCAGGCCCCATCCTGACCTTCGATGACATCACCCAGCAACTTCTCGATCAGCGTCGTGCCGCCTGGTCCGACGTCGCGCGTCGTATCGCACACGAGATCAAGAACCCACTGACGCCGATCCAGCTTGCCGCGGAGCGATTGCAACGTCGCTACGGCAGCAAGATCGATGCCGAGGATACGACCTTCGCCAGGTTGACCGACACGATCGTCCGGCAGGTCGGCGACCTGCGCCGGATGGTCGACGAATTCTCGTCGTTCGCGCGCATGCCGAAGCCCGTCTTCCGCGAGGAATCGGCAGTCGACATCGGTCGCCAGGCGCTGTTCCTGCACGAGGTTGCGCATCCTGGCATCCGGTTCGCCTTCGATCATCCGGCGACGATGCCGACGTTGGTGTGCGACCGGCGCCAGTTGAGCCAGGCGCTGGTGAATATCGTCAAGAACGCGGTCGAGGCGATCGAAAGCAAGGGTGCACCGGGCGGGACCGTGACCATGCGGATGCGCGAGGACGGCGAGGTCCTGACGATCGAGGTGGAGGACACGGGTATCGGCCTGCCACCGGAGCGTGACCGTATCGTCGAGCCCTATGTGACGACGCGCGCGCGCGGGACCGGGCTGGGGCTGGCGATCGTCAAGAAGATCGTCGAGGAGCATCACGGCACCATGGTTTTCGCCGACCGGGAGGGCGGCGGCACCATCGTGCGGATGGCGTTCGACACGGGGGCGCTGCGGCGCCTCGATCAGGGCGCCGATGCGCCCGTGCCGGCAGCGGGGGGCCGGCTTTCCGTTTTAACTCAATCCGATCGGATCTAATCCATGGCCCTCGACATCCTCGTCGTCGACGACGAATTCGACATCCGCGAGCTGGTCGCCGGCGTCCTGGAGGACGAAGGCTATGAAACGCGGGTCGCCGCCAACAGCGACGCGGCGCTGGAGGCCATCGCCATGCGCCGTCCTTCGCTGGTCCTGCTGGACGTATGGTTGCAGGGATCGCGGCTAGACGGGCTGGATTTGCTCGACGAGATCAAGCGGCGCGATCCGTCGATCCCAGTTCTGGTCATATCCGGCCACGGCAATCTCGACACGGCCGTCGCCGCGATCCGGCGCGGCGCGTCGGACTTCATCGAGAAGCCGTTCGAGGCGGAGCGATTGCTGCTGCTCGTCGCACGCGCGACCGAGACGGAGCGGCTGCGGCGCGAGGTCGCGTCGCTGCGTGCGACCGTCGGGCGCGAAACCGATCTGACCGGCAGCTCGGGCGCGATCAATGGCGTGCGCGCGACGTTGAAGCGCGTCGCCGCCACCGGCAGTCGGGTGCTGATCATGGGGCCGGCGGGGGTGGGCAAGGAGATCGCGGCGCGCCTTCTCCATGGGTGGAGCAATCGCGCCGACGCGCCCTTCGTCATCGTCAGCGCCGCCCGCATGACGCCCGAGCGGGTCGAGGAGGAATTGTTCGGCGTGGAGGAGGGGGGTGATCTCGTCCGCCCTGGGCTTCTCGAACAGGCGCACGGCGGCACTTTGTTCCTCGACGAGATCGCCGATATGCCTGTCGCGACGCAGGCACGTATTCTGCGCGTATTGACCGATCAGAGCTTCAGCCGGATCGGCGGCACCCGCATCGTCAAGGTCGATGTCCGCGTCGTCTCCGCCACGTCGCGCGACCTTACGCAGGAGATTGCCGGCGGCCGGTTTCGCGAGGATTTGTACTACCGCCTCAATGTCGTGCCGGTGAGCATCCCCGCGCTGTCGGAACGCCGCGAGGACATACCCGCGCTCGTCGAGCATTTCATCGCCCATTACGCCTCCGAGCGGCGCGTGCCGACGCCCGAGATCGCACCCGATGCCATGGTCGCGCTGCAATCCTATGATTGGCCAGGCAATGTCCGCCAGCTTCGCAACGTCGTCGAGCGCACGATCATCCTCGCGCCTGGCGACCGTATCGGCCGGATCGATCTCGACCTGCTGCCGGCGGAGGTGCTTGGCGACCAGGGCGATCTGGGCGGTGGTGGCGGCGCCATCATGGGAGCGCCGCTCCGCGAGGCCCGCGAGACGTTCGAACGCGAATATCTGCGCGTCCAGATCCGTCGCTTCTCCGGCAACATCAGTCGCACGGCAAGCTTCATCGGCATGGAGCGCTCGGCATTGCACCGCAAGTTGAAGCTGTTGGGCATCACCGACCTGCGCGAGGATTGATCGCGGGTGGACGCGGGCGGTCGGCGTTCATAGATAGGGGCGTCGCCCGCGCAGGGCGGCATCCGACGCCGGGAAACGGCGCGACAGCGGGCGAACGTCCCGCCAAGAACACGAAGGGCTGACTTCATGGCCGACAAGCAAGGGTCTTTGCAGGACCTGTTTCTCAACGCACTTCGCCGCTCGAAGACCCCGGTGACCATGTTCCTGGTCAAAGGCGTCAAGCTGCAGGGTATCGTCACCTGGTTCGATAATTTTTCGGTGCTGCTGCGCCGCGACGGTCAGTCGCAGCTGATCTACAAGCACGCGATTTCGACGATCATGCCGTCGGGTCCGATGGATGTCGCCGCTATCGTCGAGTCGGTCGGCGAAGCGCAGCGCAAGCAACCGCTGCTGCAGGAAATCTTCCTCAATGCCGTACGCAAGGCGGAAGACCCCGTCACCATGTTCCTGATCAATGGCGTGATGTTGCAGGGTCAGATCGCTGGTTTCGACCTGTTTTGCATGCTGCTCCAGCGCGAAGGCATGGCACAGCTCGTGTACAAGCATGCCGTATCGACCATCCAGCCGTCGCGTCCGCTCAATCTCGCGGATGAGGGTGAAGACGGCGAGTGAGCACCGGCTTCAACCGCGACCGTGACGAATTCGCCCGCGGCGGTCGGGCACTGGTGGTCCTGCCGGATCAGGGCGACGCGCATCGTGACGCCGACGCGCGGCTGGAGGAAACCGCCGGCCTCGCCGCCGCGATCGGGCTTGTCGTGGCCGACCGGATCGCACTGCGCGTCCGTCAGCCGAAGCCGGCGACGCTGATCGGCAGCGGTCAGGTCGAGCAGCTTGCGGTGCAGGTTCAGCAGGATCAGGCGGATCTCGTCGTATTCGATGCCAGCCTGACGCCCGTCCAGCAGCGTAACCTGGAAACCGGCCTCGGAGCGAAGGTCATCGACCGGACGGGGCTGATCCTTGAGATCTTCGGCGAGCGCGCCGCTACGGCGGAAGGGCGGTTGCAGGTCGAACTCGCGCATCTCGATTACCAGGCGGGCCGACTGGTGCGGAGCTGGACCCACCTGGAACGGCAACGCGGTGGCTTCGGCTTCCTGGGCGGGCCGGGTGAAACGCAGATCGAGGCGGATCGCCGCCTGATCCGCGACCGTATGGCGCGGCTTCGTCGCGAACTCGAACAGGTAAGCCGCACGCGCGGCCTCCATCGCGAACGCCGTCAGCGCGCGCCCTGGCCGGTCATCGCCTTGGTGGGATATACGAACGCGGGCAAGTCGACGCTGTTCAATCGGCTGACGGGCGCGCACGTGATGGCCGAGAACCTGCTGTTCGCGACGCTCGATCCCACGTTGCGCCAGATCTCGCTGCCTGGGATCGACAAGGCCATCCTCTCGGACACCGTCGGTTTCGTGTCCGACCTGCCGACACAACTCGTCGCGGCGTTCAAGGCGACCCTGGAGGAGGTGGTGTCAGCCGACCTGCTCATCCACGTCCGTGACATCGCGCATCCCGACAGCGAGGCGCAACGCGCCGATGTCGAGGCGGTGCTGGCGGAGATCGGTGTCAGCGACGCGACGCCGCGGTTCGAGGCGTGGAACAAGCTCGACCTGCTCGACGAAGACGCGCGCACGGCCATGATGGGCGAGGTGGTTCGACGTGACGACGTCGTGGCGATTTCGGCGCTGACCGGGGAGGGGGTGGACACCCTCGTCACTGAAGTGGCGGCCAAGTTGACGGCGGGACATCGGCGCTACTGGATAACGCTCGATGCCGCCGACGGCGCGGGGGCGGCCTGGTTGCACGCCCATGGCGAAGTGCTCGGTCAGCACGGCGAGGGCCTCCAGACGCAATATGAGGTGCGGCTGGCCGAACGGGATTACGAGCGCTTCCTACAGCGCGGGTAGCGGCTCGGTCTTCGCCGCCTGCCACAGCGCCTCCTTCGCTTCGAGGCTCAGCGACGAGAAGCCTTCGCCGCCGGCGATCTCGATCGCCCGAAACCGTCGTTCGAACTTGGCGTTGCCGCGACGCAGCGCCGCTTCGGGATCGACTCCAAGGTGGCGCGCCCAATTGACGACCGCAAAGAGCAGGTCGCCGATCTCGTCCTCCTGCGCATCCGCGCTGTCCGCGGCCATGACCTCCTCGATTTCCTCGACGACCTTTGCACGCGAACCGTCGGCGTTCGGCCAGTCGAACCCCAGTCGCGCCGCACGCTTCTGCAGCTTTTCCGCCCGAAGGAGCGCGGGGAGTCCCGCCGCGACGCCATCCATCGCGCTCGTGGCGCCCTTGGCGGCGCGCTCGGCTGCCTTGACGTCCTCCCAACGGTGGTGGCCGCCGTCGGCGGCATCGGCGAAGATATGGGGGTGGCGTCGTTCCATCTTGTCGCTGATCGCCGCGACGACATCGTTCAGATCGAACGCACCGCGCTCTTCGGCGATGCGACTGTGAAAGACGACCTGTAGCAGCAGATCGCCGAGTTCATCCCTGAGATCGCCCACATCCTCGCGCGCGATGGCGTCCGCCACCTCATAGGCTTCCTCGATCGTATAGGGCGCGATCGTCGACCACGTCTGAGCGACATCCCATTCGCAGCCGTGCTCCGGATGCCGAAGACGCGCCATGATCGCAACGAGCCTGCCGATATTCGCCTTGTCCGGTGTCACCGTGCCTCCAGCATCCGGTTGTCAGGCACGTCCTGTAGCGAGCCGGTTCGATCATTCAAAGGTCAGGAGGGGGCGCATCACCAGAACCAAAGGGACAATTATCATAGATTGATAATATGTATTATGTTAAATCCTGTGGATGGTGGGGCTCGAGGATCAGCGTCCGCCCTTCCACGCGCCAGGACTTCAGCTTCGACAGGAAGTTCATGCCGAGCACGTCGGTGTCGCCGAAAGCCGGCGACACGACGACGCCCAGGTCGCGCGCGGTGATGTCGCCCAGGCGGATTGATCCGACGGTGGCGGTCTTTGCGCTGATCTGGCCATTGGCGGTGTTGATCACCATCGGGAACATCCCGGCCTCGACCTTCAGGCCGGCAGCGTTGGCGGTCCCGACGGACAGCGCGGTCACCGTCGCGCCGCTATCGACCAGCATGCGCCGCTCGACGCCGTCGACGCGCACGCGAGCCCAGAAATGACCGTCCCCGCTCATCCGAATGCGCGTTTCCTTGCCGACCACCGTCTGGTCGTCGAGCTTGAGGACTGCCGCGATGCGCTGCAGATACGGATCGAACTTCTCACGCTCGTTCACGACCACCAGGGCAACCACGGCGATGAACGCCCAGCTCGCAAGGGAGATGACGACCCGCAGGATCGGCACACGCCGTGCGATCAGGGCGGAAATCGGCAGGATCAGAAGTAGCAGATACAGAGCGGCATGCCCGCCCAGATCCGGTGTCATAGATGGAATTCCAGCCCGTCGTAGCCCGGCTCCACGCCGGCGGGCAGCGTCGCGCGGAGCGTGGCATAGTCCATGCTCTGATCCATATGTACGAAGGCTGACCGCCCCGGGCGCAGCGCCGTGATCCAGTCGAGAACGGTCGGCACGTCGGGATGCGTGGGATGCGGCGCGTAGCGCAGAGCGTCGACCACCCAGACATCCAGGCCGGCGTAAAGCTCCCGCATTTGCGGCGTTAACTCATGAAAATCAGTAGCATAGCCGAGTGTCCTACCGCCGGCTGAAAAGAGCAGCCCTGCAGACTGGATGTTGCCGTGCGGCTGGTCGACGACGGAAATCGTCAAGCCGCCCAGCGTCATCTGGTCGGGCAGCAGAGTCCCGTCGATCGTGGGCGGATAGCCCGCGCGTCCCGCGAATGCATAGGTGAACCGATCGCGCAGCGCTTCCAGCGTCTGCTGCCGCGCAAAGCCCGGAACCGGTCGGCCGGTCGCGTGGAAGATCTGGCGGACATCGTCGATACCGTGACAATGGTCGGCGTGATCATGCGTCCAGATGATCGCATCGACCGTGGCGACTTCGGCGGCGAGAAGCTGTTCGCGAAGGTCGGGGCTGGTGTCGACGAGCACCCGCACACCCTCATGCTCGACGAGGAGAGACGCACGCGTGCGACGGTTGCGCGGTTCTGCCGGGTCGCAGGCCCCCCAGTCGTTGCCGATCCGCGGCACGCCCGACGACGTGCCGGAGCCGAGGATGCGGACTTTCACCGCACCGCCTTCGAGAACAATGCGTAGAAGTTGTCCGCGGTTCGTGCAGCAAGGTCTTCGATCCGCTCACCGCGCAGCTTCGCGAGAAAGGCCGCCGTGTCCGCGACGAAGGCCGGTTCGCCCGGCTTGCCGCGATGCGGTACCGGCGCAAGGAAGGGAGCATCGGTCTCGATGAGCAGCCGGTCGATCGGCAGCCTTGCCGCGGTGTCCTGAAGATCGCGCGCGTTCTTGAACGTCACGATACCCGAAATGGAGATGTAGAGACCAAGCGCCATCGCGGCATCGGCAAAGGCGCCGCTAGCGGTGAAGCAATGGATGACACCGGTATAGGCCCCCTGCTCCATCTCATCGCGTAGGATCGATAGCGTATCGTCTTCCGCATCGCGCGTGTGAACGATCAGCGGCAACCCCGTTTCCCGCGCGGCCGCGATATGCGCGCGAAAGCTCGCTTGCTGGCGATCGCGATCGGAATGGTCATAGAAATAATCGAGACCGCTCTCGCCGATGCCGACGATACGGGGATGCCGTGCACGCTCGACGATCTTGGCGGTGTCGACATGGGGATGCTGATCGGCTTCGTGAGGATGGATGCCGACGGAGGCCCAGACGTCGGGTTCCCGCTCGGCCGTCGCGACGATATCGTCCCACTCGCGTTCGCGCGTCGCGATGTTCAGCATCACGCCGACCCCGCGACCGCGCGCGCGCGCCAGCACCGCCTCCTGATCTTCGATCAGGCCCTTGTAGTTGAGGTGGCAGTGGCTGTCGGCGAACATCATGCCTCCGCTGCGACCGGCAATTCGAGGCGCGGGAAGACAGGCGTCGGTGGCGCGATGACGAAGCCTGCAGCAGCCTGGCGCGCATACCAGCCATCATCGTCGATCGCGGCATGATCGCGGGCCTCGGCGCCGATCTGATCGAGGACCTTGCCGGCCGAGTTCGGCACGACGGGTAGGATCGCGATGGCGAGCATCCGTATGGCACGGACCAGCGTGCGCAGCACGGCGTGCATCCGCTCCGGATCCGTTTTGCGCAACGCCCAGGGCGCCTGCGCATCGATATATTGGTTGCAGGCGAAGACGCCGCGCATCCACGCCTCGATTCCCTGGCTCATCATCAGATCGTCGAACGCGGTGCGAAGCCCGGCACAGGCGACGACGATCTCCTCGATCAGCATCGCATCCGCAGGATCGCCTCTGCCTTCCGCCGGCATCGTTCCGCCCAGATTCTTGGCGATGAACGAAAGGGTACGTTGTGCGAGGTTTCCGAAGCTGTTGGCGAGCTCAGCATTGACGCGCGTCACGATCGCGTCGGCCGAATAGCTGCCGTCCTGGCCGAAGCTGACTTCGCGCAGCAGGAAATAACGCACCGCATCTACCCCGAACGCGTCTATCAGCTCGTCGGGTCCGACCACGTTGCCCAGGGACTTGGACATCTTTTCGCCACGGTGCAGCAGGAACCCGTGGGCGAAGACCTGGCGCGGAAGCGGCAGGTTGGCCGACATCAGGAACGCCGGCCAATATACCGTGTGGAACCGCGTGATGTCCTTGCCGATCAGGTGCAGGTCCGCGGGCCAGTAGCGCGCCATCATCGCCGCGTCATCGGGATAGCCCGCGCCGGTCAGATAGTTGGTCAGCGCGTCGACCCAGACGTACATGACATGGCCCGGGCTGTCCGGCACCGGCACGCCCCAATCGAAGCTGGTACGGGACACGGACAGGTCCGAAAGCCCCCCCTCGACGAAGCGGAGTACCTCGTTTCGACGCGATTCCGGTCGGATGAAATCCGGGTTCGACGCATAGAGATCGAGCAGCGGCTGCTGATATTTCGACAGGCGGAAGAACCAGGTCTCCTCTGCCGTCCACTCCACCGGCGTACCCTGGGGGGAGAGCTTCTGCCCCCCCTCCCCGTCGACCAGTTCCTTTTCGTCGTAGAACGCCTCGTCGCGGACGGAATACCAGCCTTCGTAGCGATCGAGGTACAGGTCACCACTTGCCTGCATCGCCCGCCAGATCGTCTGGCTCGCGGTATAATGATCCGCTTCGACCGTGCGGATGAAACGATCGTAGCTGATATTTAGAGCGGAAGCCATGTCGCTGAAATACGCAGACATCCTATCAGCGAATGCCCGCGTTTCCATGCCTTGCGCGCGCGCGGTCTGGGCCATCTTGAGACCGTGCTCGTCCGTGCCGGTCTGGAAACGCACGTCGCGCCCCGCCTGTCGCTGGAAGCGGGCGATGGCATCGGCGGCGATCATCTCATAGGCGTGGCCGATATGCGGTCGCCCATTGGGATAGTGGATCGCGGTGGTGATGTAATAGGGGTCGGCCATGTCGGCGTCCCTAGTCGATCGTCCCGGCGAGGTGAAGCCCGCGCCCTGCCGCGCCCGTCAGCGCAGCGTCGCGAGGATTCCGGCCATCTCAAAGACGGTTGCCTGCGGATCGAGCGATAGGCCGATCGCGGCGCCCGCCAGCTCGCGCGCTGCGGTCTGCGCGTCGAGCGCCGTCTTGAGGCGGGCGCCGGATCGGCGGTAGGCCTCGCGCGCGATTAGCGTCGGCACGCGCTCCAAAAACAGTTCGTAACGGCGCGCATTCGCCTTGCCGGCGAGTGCCTTGGCCAGAGCGGCCCGACGAGCGTTGCCGGGATCACCGTCCCCGGCGATCGCGACGATCGCCTGATCGAGCGCCGCGACATCAAGCCCGGCATGGCGGAGCGCACGGCCAGGTGCGCCCTCCCCCGTCGCGACCAGGGTCGCGATCTCGTCGCGATCCGCCTCCGGCAAGAGCCGGTCGAGCGCGCGCGCCATCGCGTTGTCGTCGAGTGGCCCGAAGCGCAGAATGCGACAGCGTGACCGGATCGTCGGCAGCAGGCGCCCGGGCGCGTGGCTGACCAGCAGGAAGATCGTGCCGACAGGAGGCTCCTCGAGGTTCTTGAGGAGCGCATTGGCGCCGCCGCGCTCCAGATCGTCGGCGGCATCGATGATGACGACGCGGCGCGCGCCCATCGAGGGCGTCGTCGCGAACATCGGCTGCAGCGTCCGCACCTGCGCGATGGTGATGCTGCGTGCGAGGTCCTGGTCCGGCTTCTCCGGATCCTTGGGCAGGCGCCGCAGGACGCGCAGGTCAGGATGCGACCCCGCCTCGACCAGCGCGCGCGTGGGATGGTCCTTCGGCATCGCAAGCCCCGGCGGCAGGGCGCGCGCGCCGCTCGCCTCCGCCAGCATGCGCAGCGCAGCCGCCTCGGCGAAGCTCGCCTTGCCCACACCCTCGGGCCCGACCAGAAGCCAGGCGTGATGCAGCGTCTCGCCTTGCAGCGCCGCGAGGAAGGCGGCCTGCGCATCGGCGTTGCCGATCGGCAGCGCGCCCCCGCTCAAGACGCGATCAGCCGAACAGAGAGGTGAAGCCGGCCCAGGCGCGTCCGAAGAAGCCGGCCTCGCCGACATCCGAAGCGGCGACCAGCGGCAGCCGCTGTTCGGGCATGTCGGGCGACTGGACGACGAGGTCGGCGATATGCTGCCCCTGCTTGATCGGAGCGCGGACCGGGCCTTCGTAGACGACCTTGGCGCTCAGTTTCGGGGCCGCGCCGGAGGGCAGCGTCACCGTCAGCTGCTTTGGCGCGACGAGCCCGACCGTGCTGCGGCTGCCCATCTGCACCTCGGCGGTGCTGACCTCGCGTCCCGCGGCGACGACGGGCTTGGCCTGCCAGGCGCGGAAACCCCAATCCATGAAGCGGACCGACTCTTCGGCACGCCCGGTGTAGGTCGGCAGTCCGGCCACGACCATCACCAGCCGGCGGCCGTTCTGTTCGGCAGAGCCGGTGAAGCCGTAACCCGCCTCTTCGGTATGCCCGGTCTTCAGGCCGTCCGCGCCGGCGACGCGCCCGAGCAGCGGATCGCGGTTCGCCTGGGTGATGTCCGCGCCCGCGCCCAGCGTCTTGCCCCAGGTGAAGTTCGGCAGCGAGTAGAAGCGCTTGTAGAGATCAGGGAAATCCTTGATCGTAGCGGCCGCCAGATGCGCGAGGTCGCGGGCGGTGACGTAGGTCGCGCCCCCGTCCGGCCAGCCGTTCGACGTGCCGAAATGACTGTTGGTGAGGCCCAGGCGCTTGGCCGCGTCGTTCATCCGGTCGGTGAACGTCTGCTCCGTGCCGCTGATGCCTTCCGCAAGGACGACGCATGCGTCGTTGCCGGACAGCGTGACGATGCCCTTCAGCAAATTCTCGACGCTGACATTCTCGCCCGACGACAGGAACATCGTCGATCCCGCCTGCGGACCGTGCCACTTCTGCCAGGTCTCCGGGCGCACCTGGAACGTTTGGTCGAGCTTGAGTTCCCCCTTCTTGATCAGGTCGAACGCTACATACACCGTCATCATCTTGGCCATGGACGCGGGCGGCATCCGGCGGTCGGCATCGCGCTGGTACAGCACGGCGCCCGACGACAGGTCTTCCATATAGGCGATCGGCGCGGTTCCCTGGAACTGCGGCGCGGCGGCGATCGTCGGATTGGCGAGCAGGGCGACGAGAAGCGGAGCGGCAAGCAGCTTGTTCATGGGGTGATCAGACGCTTTCGAAACGGATGGCGATACGGGCAGAAGACACTTCCATAAGCGGAGTATGCGGTGACGTCATCCCTCGACGGCATCGGCGAGCAGGCCGACCGACAGCGCGTAGAAGTTGGAACAATTGTAATCCAGGATGACGCGATAATTCCCGGTCAGCAGATAGGCGGTGCTGCCCGCCCCGTCCGGTTCGATGAGCGTCGCCAATACGCCGTCGGCGGGCCAGGCGCCGCGCTGCGGGACGATGCCGAGCGCGCGCCATTCGGCCATCGTCTTCCACCCGCTGTGACGCTCGAACACGCGCGGGCATCGCGGCGAGACGAGACGATTGGTCAGCTGGGCGCGGTCCAGGCTCTGCGGAACATTGACGGCCAATCCCCACGGCTGCCCGGGACGCCAGCCGGCATTGGCGAAATAATTGCCGATCGACGCGAGCGTGTCGGCGGGACTGTTCCAGATATCGACCCGCCCGTCGCCATCGCCGTCGCGCCCCAGCCGTAGATAGACGGAGGGGAGGAATTGCGGATTACCGGTCGCGCCGGCCCAACTGCCCTTCAATTGCTCGCGCGACACGCCGCGATCGAGCATCTTCAGTCCGGCGATGAACTCGCCCGCGAAAAGATCGCGGCGGCGGCCCTCGTACGCGAGCGACGCTAGGCTGCGTAACAGATCGAAATTGCCCGTATAGGCACCGTAATTCGTCTCATGCCCCCAGATGGCGACCATGATCGATTCGGGGACTCCCGTCTGCCGCTCGACCGACGCCAATCGGTAGCGTTGCGCAAGATAGGTCGCACGACCGCGCGCTATCCGGGCTGCGTCGACGTGGCTGCGCCGATAGGGCGCGAACGGCGGCGTGGCGGTACTTCCGGAATTGCCGGGCTGCGCGCGATCCAGTTCGATCGTCCGCTCGCTCAGGCTGAGCGTCGGAAACACCGCATCGATCGTCGCCGCGGTGACACCCGCCGCGGCCGCCTGCGCCTTCAATTGCGGCAGATAGGCCTGAAACCCGGCTTCATCCTGGGCGCTCGCCGGCGAATCGCACATCAGGAGCGTCAAGCCCAGCAGGCACGACTGGAAACGGCGATGTGTTCGGAACCCCCACATGGTGATGCCGGTGCCACACCCTACCCCGCGGGTGAACCCCGAACCGTCGCGCCTCTTGCACGGTATAGCGCCAGCGCGGAAGGAAAACGCGGCGGTACTCACGAAGCCGAGCAATGCCAAAGACGGGAGTGGCGGGTGGAGTGGGATTCGAACCCACGGAACGGTTCCCCGTTCGCCAGTTTTCAAGACTGGAGCCTTAAACCACTCGGCCATCCACCCAGGTGCCGGCGCGTGTCGCATCGGCGCGGATGGGACCGCGCCTGCCGGCCCGAGCCCGATGCCGGAGAACCGCCGGCCGTTCAAGACCCGTCGCGCCTTGCCGCGCCAGCCTCGAACCCCGATGTTGGAATCGTCGCGGTTGCCGCGCGCTTTGAGAGTGGGTCCATGAAGAAGATCGGTTTCCTGTCCTTCGGCCATTGGTCGCCGTCGCAACAATCGGCGACCCGGTCGGCGCAAGACGTGCTGCTGCAGTCGATTGATCTGGCGATTGCGGCTGAGGAACTCGGCGCGGACGGCGCCTACTTTCGCGTGCACCATTTCGCGCGGCAACTCGCCTCGCCCTTTCCGCTGCTCGCGGCCGTCGGCGCACGGACGCGGCGGATCGAGATCGGCACGGGCGTCATCGACATGCGCTATGAAAATCCGTTCTACATGGCCGAGGACGCGGGCGCCGCTGATCTGATCGCCGGTTCCCGCCTGCAACTCGGCATCAGCCGTGGGTCGCCCGAGCAGGTGATCGATGGCTGGCGCTATTTCGGCTATGCGCCCGCGCCGGGAGAGACCGATGCGGATATGGGACGCCGACATGCCGAGGTTTTTCTTCAGATCCTCGGCGGCAAGGGTTTCGCGCAACCGAATCCGCGACCGATGTTCGCCAATCCACCGGGGCTGTTGCGTATCGAGCCCCATTCGGAGGGATTGCGCGACCGCATCTGGTGGGGGTCGGCGTCGGACGCGACCGCCGTATGGGCGGCCCGCCAGGGGATGAATTTGCAAAGCTCGACGCTCAAGGCCGACGAAACGGGCGAGCCGTTCCATGTCCAGCAGGCACGGCAGATCCGCGCCTATCGGGAAGCCTGGCAGGCGGCAGGGCATAAGCGCGCGCCGCGCGTGTCGGTCTCCCGATCCATCTTCCCGCTCGTGACGGATCAGGATCGCCAGTATTTCGGTGCCGACGGAACGCGCGATCAGATCGGCGTCATCGACGACATGCGCGCTATCTTCGGCCGCTCCTACGCGGACGAGCCCGACCGCCTCGTCGACCAGCTCCGTGGTGACGAGGCCATCGCCGAAGCCGACACGCTGTTGCTGACCGTGCCGAACCAGCTAGGCGTCGCATACAACGCCCATGTGATCGAGGCCATCCTGACCCACGTCGCGCCATCGCTCGGCTGGCGCTAGGACGGGAATCGGACGGTGAGAATGCCGCATAAACAACAAAGGGGGCGCGAAGCCCCCTTTGCGTAACCGTCAGGTCGCCGACGCGCGTCTTGGGAACCCCGCCGCGCGACCTTCGACGATCTCAGTTGCTGTCGCTGCTGTCGGCAACGATGATGATGCCCGCAACCACGGCCGCCGCGGCGATGACCGCCACGATGATGCCGCCGCCGGCGAGATCGTTCTTCTTGGCCGAGGTCGAGCCGGTGCGGACCGACTTGGCGACCGAGAGGCTGGCAGCCGGGTTGGCGGGCGCCGCAGCGGCCGGGGCAACCGCGAGCGTAGCCGCCGCAAGCGCCATCAGAGTCTTGGAAACCATAATACTCCCCTTCGATGGTGAGATCGCTCCATCGCAGATTCGAAATCAAATTCAAGGCCCGGTGGCGAACAGATTGACTTTAATCCGACAAGACGTGGCAGTCTTGAGAGCAAAGCGGCGCGAAAGTAAAACTCAAACGGTTGCAGATAAAGACCAAAGCGGGTCCCGCCGCCCGTTTCGTCAACCCGCGACGGCGATGATCTCGTCGAGCGAAACGGACGTCACACCAAGCCGCGCAAGGTGATTCAACATGTCGTCCCACCAATGCCAGAATCGCCGCAAGTCCGCGGCATCCCGCACATAGGGGGTATGGCCAGGTACGAGCGAGGGTGAGTGAAACGAAAAGGCCAGCAGCGCGATGCCCGAGTCGAGCGCGAGCGAGACGGCATCACGCGCCGCACGAATCGGCATGTCTTCCGGGGTCAGGGCGATCCGCTCGAGCAGCCGCGCACGCGCTAGCATGGCCGGGAGCAATGGCAGCCCGCCCGCAGTGACGTGCAGCCATGGCCCCCAGCGCCGCAACACCCCGGTGAAGACGGTTGTCAGCGGCAGCTCGATCATGCCGTCGCGACGAAAGGCGCCGTTCTCCAGCGCGCTGAAATTCGGGCCGCCCAAGGAAGAATAGTCGTAACGGGCGCGCACCGACGTATCGATGCGATATCCCCGTTCCGCGAGCAAGGAGAGCGTGTTGGGTCCGATCCCATAGCGTCCGGCGCGATAGGCGATCGGCCGTCGCGCCAGCCCGTCGTACAAAAGGGTGGTGATGGCGTCGATCTTCGCGGCCTCCACGTGCCGGGGAAGCGTTCCGGCGAAACTGTCGCCAACCGTCGGCGCCACAAAGGGTGGCGTGACCCAGGGATGGAGCTGCGCGCCGAGCGAACAGGCGGGATCCGCAAGGATCCGACGCAGCAGTTCGACCGCCTCGGGATCGGCGGCGACCGGGTGATCGACCATGCATGCCAGACCGGCGCCAGCCTCCGCGAAACGACGATGCGCTGCCGGCAGCGCCTTCATCGCGCTAACCGAGCGCGCGGTGCGATCCAGCGGACGCGACCAGTCGAACTCCTCTTCGACATCGACGAACAGGACGAACCGTCGACCAAAGTCATCCGGCCACCGCACCAGAGCATCAGCGACAGGCGGAGGAACCCGGTACGACGAGCGCGGCGTCGTGGTCACGATCAGGGGGTCGCCTGCTCCATGCGCGCATGAACGACGGCCGGCAGCCGCAAAGTCAAGAGGTGTTCCCCGAAAGTCAGCGAACCGCCCATTTCCCGCGCGAGGTTTCGTGCGAGCCGGAGGCCGAACCCGACGCCCAGCAGCGCACCGGCGGCGTCGCCGCCATCACCTTCCTCGTCGAGGGTCAGCAGCGCATCTTCCACCTTGCCCGTTCCGAGCGCGATCGGACGGGCGAAGCACAGAGCCACCTCCCCGTCCGGCGCAGGCGCTTCCGCGATGTCGATCCGCTCGCCCGGGCTCGCCGACGCGGCGAGTGAAGCCAGCAGTCGGGACAGCAGCCGTTCCGCCGCCCGCTCGTCGATCGCGGCGATCTGATCCGCCGCCACGGGATGGATGTCGAACCCCGTCCGTCGCGACGAGGCAAGCGCCGCCAGATCATCGACGACGCGATCGATCAACGCCCCCAGGTCGACGGGTTCCGACCGCAGATCCAGCGATCGCCCCTCGATGCGCGCGGCGGTATCGAGGTCCTCGATCGCTGCGATCAGGCGCATCGCCTCTTCCTGGATCGTCGAGGCATGCCCCCGATAGACCTCGCTGACCGGACCCAGCAATTGTGCCTCGATAAGCTCCGCGAAGCCCGCGATCGCATTGGCGGGGGTGCGCAGCTCATGGACGAGCTGTCGGAGGGACTCGGAAACCGCCCGGCGGGCTTGCGGCGTCGCATCCTCGTGGCTGCGCGGCCGACGGCCAATGCCGACATACCCCGTGAAGCGTCCCGTCGCCGCATCGAATTGCGGCGCGGCCGCGACCCGCCAGGCCCCCGCCGCGTCGGACAGGCCTAATATATCAAGCCGGGCGGCGTTGAAGCGCTGGCGTTGACGGAACGCGCCGGCGATCACTGCGTCGACGGCAACCAGTCCCTGCGGCACCGCCCGCGCGAGGGACACGCCGAGCAGCGGTCCGCGCGCGACACCATCCACTGCCCTGATCACGCCGCTGGCGTCCGTTTCGAAGCGAAAGCTCGATGCGATGACGGGCGTAGGGGCGGCGGGTTCCGCCTCGTCCCGCTGCCGCTGGAAGGCGTCGATCCGCGCCACCACATCGGCGATATGGAATCCGCCATCGGGTGCAGGGGTGAGATCGATGGCGGGCTGTTCCTCGTCTTGCGCTGACGGTGGTTCGGCGACCGGCGGCGCCGATGCCGGCCGGAAGGCCGCGATCGGGACGACCGAGGCGACCTTCTCGATCTCGCGCGCGGGCGGCGCCCCGTCCGCATCCGATGCGATCGCAACTGATGCGGTGGCATCGGACGCGGTGGCATCCGGCAGAACGAAATCGACCGGCGCGTATGCTTCCAGTCCACGGACCACGTCGCCTGGCAGGTCGCGTCGATGGCGCAGGATCGCCCGCGCTTCGGGCCGGAGCATGGACAGTATCGGCAGCCACGCCTCCGCCGGCAGCTGCGCCGTCCGCAGGACGGGCGCAGACACCGAAAGATCGTCGAGCGCGAACAGGCGGACCAGCGCCGCGGGGGGCTGGGCGAACGCCAGGGCACGACCGCTGGCCGCCCGCACTTCGATGGGCACGGCGGTGCGCAATGCCGTCAACCGTGCGATCGCCGCGGGATCGGGGGCGACGCGCCCGCGGCCGATCAGGTCGACGAGCTGCCGCCACGCCGACTGCGCGCCGAAGCCGCTTTCCATATCGCCGGAAAGCACGGTCTTGAGGCTGTCATCGAAACGCAAGCGGCGGCTACTCCTGCGTACCACGGCCGATGGTGACGCGCCCTCGTCCTACCCCCATGGATTCGCTGTGGGAACTGCCAATTACGCGCCGTCGCATAGTGGGACAATTGCGTTGCGCCGTAATATTATTATGTTTACAGGCGGCGCCAGCCGATCCTCGGCGCGAAATGGGAGAGTTCAACGCAATGTCCTTCGATCGGATCGATCGGCAGATCCTGGCGCATCTCCAGGCCGACGGCAGGATGACCAATGTCGAACTCGCCGAGCGCGTCGGGCTCACGGCGCCGCCCTGCCTCCGCCGCGTGCGCGCGCTCGAGGAAGCGGGGGTCATCCGCGGCTATCACGCGGACCTGGACCCCGCCAGCCTGGGATTTCCGATCACCGTCTTCGCGATGGTCTCGCTGCGCAGCCAGGCCGAACATGATCTCGCCGCGTTCGAGGCGCATGTCGCGGGCATACCCGAAGTCCGCGAATGCCACATGCTGAACGGCGAGATCGACTTCATCCTCAAGATCGTCGCCGCCGACCTCAAGAGCTTCCAGGAAATCCTGACCACGCACCTGACGCCCGCACCGAACGTCGCGAGCGTCAAGACGTCGCTTACCATCCGTACGGCGAAAGCGGTGTCGGGTATTCCGGTCTCCGCCGACTGAGCCGTCCCGCCCCGGGTCGCGGCATCAGGGCGCGCGATCGGCCGGTGGCGTGACATGGCCCCTGCATGCCGCAGGGGCCCATGCCGCGACAAAGGAGCCCGAAGGGCCCCCTCGCCCTACTTTCTGTACGTGACCTTCTTCACCGCGGCGACGACCTTGTCGGCGTTGATCAGCGCCTTCTTCTCCAGGTTCGCGGCATAGGGCAGCGGCACGTCCTCGTCGGTCACCCGCAGCACCGGCGCGTCGAGGTCGTCGAAGCCCTCCTCCATGACGAACGCGGCGATCTCGGACGCGATCGAACAGGTGGGCCAGCCTTCCTCGACCACCACGATGCGGTTGGTCTTGGCGAGGCTCTTGAGCACCGTCTGCTTGTCGAGCGGGCGGAGCGTGCGCAGGTCGATGACCTCCGCGTCGATCCCCTCGCCGGCCAGCGTCTCGGCCGCCTCGAGCGCGATGCCCACGCCGATCGAGTAGCTGACGAGCGTGACGTCCTTGCCCGGCTTCATGATGCGCGCCTTGCCGATCGGGAGGACGTAATCGTCCATCTTCGGCACCTCGAACGAACGGCCGTACATCAGCTCGTTCTCGAGGAAGACGACCGGGTCTTCGGAGCGGATCGCCGCCTTGAGCAACCCCTTGGCGTCCGCCGCGTCATAGGGCGCGATGACGATCAGGCCGGGCACGCTGGCGTACCAGGGGCCATAATTCTGCGAATGCTGCGCACCGACGCGGCTCGCCGCGCCGTTGGGGCCGCGGAACACGATCGGGCAGCGCATCTGGCCACCGGACATGTAGTTGGTCTTGGCGGCCGAGTTGATGATGTGGTCGATCGCCTGCATCGCGAAGTTGAACGTCATGAACTCGACGATCGGGCGCAGACCGCCCATCGCCGCGCCCGTGCCGACGCCCGCGAAGCCATATTCGGTGATCGGCGTATCGATGACGCGGCGGTCGCCGAACTCGTCCAGCAGCCCCTGCGTGACCTTGTACGCGCCCTGATATTGCGCGACTTCCTCACCCATCACGAAGACGCGATCGTCGGCGCGCATCTCCTCGGCCATGGCGTCGCGCAGCGCCTCGCGAACGGTGAGCTTCACCATCTCCGTCCCTTCCGGGATCGCCGGATCGGTGCGGCCCTCGTGCGCGGCGGCCTCGAACAGCTGGCGCGCGCCAGTGTCGACCTTCTCCTGCGCGGGATGCGCCGAATCCTCGACCGTATCGGCCGTCTTGCCGCTTTCGTCCGCCGTCGCGTCGCCCTTCGGGCGGTCGTCCTTGGTCGCGGCGGGCGCGGCGGCCGCATCGGCGGCGCTCTCGCCGTCCTCGAGCAGGGTCGCGATCACCGTGCCGACCTTCACATTGTCGGTACCTTCCGCGACGACGAGCTTGCCGATCGTGCCTTCGTCGACCGCCTCGAATTCCATCGTCGCCTTGTCGGTCTCGATCTCGGCCATGATGTCGCCCGACTTGACGACGTCACCTTCCTTGACGAGCCACTTGGCCAGCGTGCCTTCCTCCATGGTCGGCGACAGCGCGGGCATCTTGATCTCGATCGCCATCTCAGTAGCTCTCCACCAGCACGTCGGTATACAATTCACCCGCTTCGGGCTCGGGCGTGCTTTCGGCGAAATCGGCGGCTTCGTTCACGACCTTGCGGATCTCCTGTTCGATGGACTTGAGGTCGGCCTCGCCCACGCCATGGCCCTCGAGCAGCTTCTTGACGTGCTCGATGGGGTCGGACTTGTCGCGCACCGCCTGCACTTCCTCGCGGCTGCGATATTTGGCGGGGTCGGACATGGAATGGCCGCGATAGCGATAGGTCTTCATCTCGAGGATGACCGGCCCCTTGCCCGCGCGCACCCAGGCGAGCGCCTCCTCGGCGGCACCGCGGCAGGCGAGCACGTCCATGCCATCGACCTGGATGCCCGGGATGCGGAAACTCTCGCCGCGGCGATACAGCTGGTCCTCGCTGCTGGCGCGGTTGACCGACGTGCCCATGGCATATTGGTTGTTCTCGATCACGAAGATGATCGGGAGCTTCCAAAGCTCCGCCATGTTGAAGCTCTCGTACACCTGGCCCTGGTTGGCCGCGCCGTCGCCGAAATAGGCGAGGCAGACGCCGCCGTCGGCGCTGTACTTGTGCTTGAACGCAAGGCCGGTGCCGAGGCTGACCTGCGCGCCGACGATGCCGTGGCCGCCGTAGAACTTATGCTCGGTCGAGAACATGTGCATCGACCCGCCCTTGCCCTTGGAGATGCCGGCGGCGCGGCCGGTGAGCTCGGCCATGATGATCTTCGGATCGATGCCATAGGCCAGCATGTGGCCGTGGTCGCGATAGCCGGTGATCACCGAATCCGTATCGCCGTTCAGCGCGGACTGCAGCCCGACCGCGACGGCTTCCTGGCCGATGTACAGGTGGCAGAAGCCGCCGATGAAGCCGAGTCCGTAGAGCTGTCCCGCCTTTTCCTCGAAACGGCGGATCAGCAGCATCTGCTTGTAGAAGTCGAGCAGCTGGTCCTTGTTCGCCTCGAACGGCTTGGGTTCGGCGGGCCGCTCGCGATTGCTCAGCGGCGGTTCGGCGGGACGAGCGGCAGGCGATTTGGCCACGTAATACCTCGACGGTCCTGGGGAAGAATGTGCGAGCGCCTATAGGCCGGGTTTCGTCGGAACATCAATTCCCTGCCGCAACATGGCCGCGACGTAGCGTCGGGCGCACGTCGCAACCACGGCTTCCGCCACAATTTACCCGCTTTTGCGCAATCTTGTTACGCGAAACGCGCACAGTTTACGTCCGGCCCGCCTCACCGATCATGGCGCCCCCGTCTTGCACGAGCTGCTCGAGAGACCCCTCGCACCGCTGGGGGCGCAGGAACGCCACAACGACATCCACCAGGGACCGGCCCGCTGTCGCGGTCGATAGCGCAAGTTTGTTGCCCTTTGCCCCCGCGCGCGCCAAACCGCAGCAAAGATGAGCACATCCGTCCACCCGTTCCGCATCGGCAACTTCCGCGCCTATTGGCTTTCCCGCCTGTCGGGCACGATCGCGCAGACCGCGCTGGCCATCGTGATCGGCTGGCAGGTCTATGGTCTCGCCCGCGAGACGATGGACATCCGGCAGGCCGCGTTCCTGCTGGGCATGATCGGCGCCGCGCAGTTCGTACCCCTGTTCCTGCTGACCCCCGTCACCGGGCTGGTCGCCGACAGCGTCGATCGGCGCTGGATCGTGCGCGCGACGACCGCGCTGATCGCCGCGACCGCGGGCGCGCTCGGCGTGCTGACCTGGGCGGGCGCGCTGACGCTTCCGGCGCTGTTCGTCGCCGCGGTCCTGATCGGAATCGTGCGCGCCTTCACCGGCCCCGCCTATTCGGCGCTCGCCCCGAACCTCGTCCCGCGCGACAGCCTGCCGACCGCGATCGCCATCTCGTCGATCGCCTGGCAGGTCGGCTCGATCGCTGGACCAAGCGTCGGCGGCCTGCTCTATGCCATCCATCCCGATGTCGCCTATGCGACGATCACCGGGCTGTTCGTGCTCGCGCTGGTGACGATGCTGCTGATCGGCAAGGTGCCGCAGCCCCCCGCGCAGAAGGACCGTCGCCCGATCCATCGCATTCTGGACGGCTTCCAATATGTGCGTAACAACCGGCTGGTGCTGGCGACGATCACGCTCGACCTGTTCGTGGTGCTGCTTGCGGGCGCGACCGCGTTGCTGCCGATCTACGCGCGCGACATCCTGCACGTTGGATCGCAGGGGCTTGGCCTGCTCGCCGCGGGAATGGGCATCGGCGCGGCGGCGACCGCCGTCTGGTTCTCCGTCCGACCAATGTCGTCCAACGTCGGCGTCAAGATGCTGGCGGCGGTGATCGTCTTCGCGCTGGCGGTGCTGACCTTCGGGCTGTCGACCTGGTTCCCGCTCAGCCTCGGCGCGCTGATCGTCGCGGGCGGCGCGGACATGGTATCGGTCTACGTCCGCCAGTCGCTGATCCAGCTGCACACGCCGGACGCGATGCGGGGACGGGTGAGCGCGGTGTCGCAGTTGACCATCTCCGCCTCGAACGAATTGGGTGAGGCGGAGAGCGGGCTGATGGCGTCGCTGCTCGGCCCGGTCGGCGCGGTCGTGTTCGGCGGATGCGCCGCGATCGTCGTCACGCTCGCCTGGTCGCGCCTTTTCCCCGAACTGAAGCAGGCGCGGACCTTCGATCCGCCGGATATGTTACAGGTCGAACCCCAACACGGAGAAGCCAAGCCATGAAGGCCAACACGATCCTGGAGACGATCGGCAACACGCCGCACATCCGCATCCAGCGGCTGTTTCCCAGTTCCGAAGTGTGGATCAAATCGGAGAGGTCGAACCCGGGCGGGTCGATCAAGGACCGTATCGCTCTCGCGATGGTCGAGGCCGCGGAGCGGGACGGCCGGCTGAAACCCGGCGGCATGATCGTCGAGCCGACCAGCGGCAATACCGGGGTCGGCCTGGCGATGGTCGCGGCGGTGAAGGGGTACAAGCTCGTCCTCGTCATGCCCGAGTCGATGTCGCTGGAGCGTCGACGGCTGATGCTCGCCTATGGCGCGACGTTCGACCTCACCCCCCGCGAGAAGGGCATGAAGGGCGCGATCGAACGTGCGCTCGAGATCGTCGATCAGACGCCGGGCGCCTGGATGCCGCAGCAGTTCGAGAACCCCGCCAACATCGACGTCCATGTCCGCACGACGGCGCAGGAGATCCTCAACGATTTCCGCGATTCGCCGATCGACGTGATCATCACCGGCGTCGGCACCGGCGGCCATATCACCGGCGTCGCCGAGACCCTGAAGAAGGAATGGCCCGACCTGAAGGTGTTCGCAGTCGAGCCTGCCGCGTCACCGGTCATCGCCGGGGGCCAGCCCGGCCCGCATCCGATCCAGGGGATCGGCGCAGGCTTCATTCCGGCGAATCTGCACACGCAGGCGATCGACGGGGTGATCGAGGTCGATGCGGCGGTCGCCAAGGACATGGCGCGCCGCGCCGCGCGTGAAGAGGGTCTGCTGGTCGGTATCTCCTCGGGGGCGACGCTGGCGGCGATCCTGCAGAAGCTTCCCGACCTGCCGGACGGCACGCGGGTCCTCGGCTTCAACTACGATACGGGCGAACGCTATCTGTCGGTGCCGGACTTCCTGCCCGAACAGTGACCATGCCCACGAACGATGACGGCGTCCTCGCCGCGGCGGGGACGTCGAAAGGTGCGTCGTCGTCCGGCGATGGCGCCCGCGCCCGCCGGGTCGCCCTTCCCGCTATCCTCGTGGCGACCTCGGCGCTCGCGCTGGCGATCCCCGCCTGGGTGGTGACGCATCCGCCGGCGATCCGCGTCGCGCCGCGGCTACATGTGAAGCTGCCGCCGCGGCGGATCGTGCCGCCGGCCGAGTTGCCGCCGGTCGAGCCGGTGCGACTGATCGATCTGTCGCCCGACGATGCCCGAGCGTTCAACGCGGACGTTCCCTTCTCGACGGCGCCCAATCCACCGGCCCGACCGTTCCATTTCGCCGGTGGACCGGACGATCTGGCGCGCGCGACCGACTGTCTGGCGGCCGGGGTATTGTACGAAGCGGGGGACGACGCGCAGGGGGAGCGCGCGGTTGCGCAGGTGGTGCTGAACCGGCTGCGTCATCCAGCCTTTCCGAAGACCGTATGCGGCGTCGTCTTCGAGGGGCAGGACCGCAGCACGGGGTGTCAGTTTACCTTCAGCTGCGACGGTGCCCTGACGCGCTGGAAGCCGGGCGAGGCAGCGTGGAAACGTGCCCGCGGGGTGGCGGCGATGGCGCTGTCCGGATCGGTGTACAAGCCGGTGGGCTATGCGACACATTACCATACCGATTGGGTGGTACCCTATTGGCAGGCGAGCCTCGACAAGATCGCGGCGGTGCACAGCCACCTGTTCTTCCGCTGGAGCGGCTGGTGGGGCACGCCGCCCGCGTTCAATCGCCGCTGGACGGGCGGCGAACCGGTGATCGCGCAGCTGGCGCCCGTTTCGGATGCGCACAAGACCGGGGCGGCACTCGCCGAGGCCAAGGCGGCGCTTGCCGAGGCCGCGGTCGCTTCACCATCGGGCGGCGCCCTCGTTCCGGTGACGGGCACGGGGGACAGTTTCCTCGTCGCCCTTCCCCGCACGATGCTGGCGGAGGATTTCCCGCAGGTCGCCGCGAAAGCGTGCGGCGATCGACCGGTCTGCAAGTTCTCGGGATGGGCCGACGCGGCAAACGTGCCCGCCGCACTGCCGCTCGGCACGGCGCAGGTGGCCAGCATGTCCTTCAGCTATCTGCGCGATCGCGCGGCCGGTATCGAGAAGAGCCTGTGGAACTGCCAGCAGTTCGCGCGGCCCGAAAAATCCCAGTGCATGAAGCAGCAGGTGCTGATGACCGCCGTACCCGTGTCGGCCGCCAGCCCTCTCGCAGCCGCCGATGATCATGCTGTCGCCGAGTTGAGCGGCGTGCGACGAAAGGGCGATCCCGCTCCTGCCGCATCCTCCACGGCCCGGCCCCCGGCCAAACCATGAGGTGGCCGGCGCGGGTGCCGCCATCGCTGACGGCACACGCGCCCGCATTTTAGACCGCCGCTCCGCCGATCGGGCGGCGGCGATGGATCACGCCGCCCGGAACATCTCCGGCGGCAACGCCATCACCGTGTCCGCACCGCCCTCGATCTTGCGGCGGAGCGCGCCGGCGTCAGGCATGATGCGTTCCGCGAAGAAGCGCGCGGTGACGAGCTTCGCGTCGAGGAAGGCGCTGTCGCCCTCGCCGCTCGCCTTGAGCCTGGTCGCGGCCGTCGCCATGCGCAGCCACATCAGGCCGACCGCGACCAGGCCGGTCAGGTGCATGTAAGGCACCGCGCCAGCACCCACGTTTTCCGGGTTCTTCATGCCGTTGGCCATGAACCACATGGTCGCGGCCTGCATCTGGCCGAGCGCCTTCCCCAGCGCTTCCGCGATCGCTGCCGTCGCCGGATCGGCCTTTCCTGCCGCCGCTTCCTCGCCGACGATCTTGAAGAAGGCTTGGACGGCGCGGCCGCCCTTCTGCGCGAGCTTGCGGCCGACGAGGTCCATCGCCTGGACGCCGTTGGTCCCTTCGTAGATCATCGCGATACGCGCATCGCGGACATATTGCTCCATCCCCCATTCCTGGATGTAGCCGTGGCCGCCATAGACCTGCTGCGCGTTGGTCGCGACCTCATAGGCCTTGTCGGTGCCGACGCCCTTGATGACCGGGGTAAGCAGGCCGACGAGATCGCCTGCCATCTCGCGGTCCTCGTCCGTCGCGGCATGGTGCTCGAGGTCGACCTGGAGCGCACCCCACAGGCAGAGCGCGCGAAGGCCCTCCGTCCACGCCTTGGCCTCCATCAGCATCCGCCGGACGTCCGGATGGACGAACAGGGTGTCCGCCTTCTCGTTCGGCTCCTGCGGGCCGGTCAACGCGCGGCCCTGGCGCCGGTCGCCGGCATATTGGACGGCGTTCTGATAGGCGACCTCGGCGATGCCGAGACCCTGCAGGCCGACGCCGAGGCGGGCCGCGTTCATCATGATGAACATCGCGGCGAGGCCCTTCATCTCCTCGCCGACGAGCCAGCCCTTGGCGCCGTCATAGTTCATGACGCACGTCGAATTGGCATGGATGCCCATCTTGTGCTCGATCGAGCCGCAGGTCACCGCGTTGCGCTCGCCGAGCGATCCGTCGTCGTTGACCAGCACCTTCGGCACCACGAACAGGCTGATGCCCTTCGAACTGTCCGGCGCGCCCGGCGTCTTGGCGAGGACGAGGTGGATGATGTTGTCGGTCAGGTCGTGCTCGCCCGCCGAGATGAAGATCTTCGTGCCGGTGATCGCATAGCTGCCATCGGCCTGCGGCTCCGCCTTGGTGCGAATCAGCCCGAGGTCCGTGCCGCACTGCGGCTCGGTCAGGTTCATCGTGCCGCCCCATTCGCCTGACACCATCTTGGGGACGTACATCTGCTTCTGCGCCTCGGACCCCTGCGCCAGCAGCGCGGCGATCGCGCCATGGGTCAGGCCCGGATACATGGCGAAGGCCATGTTGGACGAAATCATATATTCCTGGAACGCGGTCGACACGACGTGAGGCATCCCCTGCCCGCCATATTCGGGCAAATTGCCCAACGTCGCCCACCCGCTTTCGACATAGCGCTTGTACGCCTCCTTGAACCCAGCCGGCGTCGTGACGCTGCCATCCTCGTGCCGAGTGCAGCCTTCCTGGTCCCCGGACTGGTTTAGCGGGAACAACACCTCGGCGACGAAGCGGCCGCCCTCTTCGAGTACCGCGTCGACGACATCCGGCGTCGCTGCATCGAAGCCAGGCAGGTTGGAAAAGTTCTGGAGGCCGACGACATGCTCCAGAACGAAGCGGGTATCGCGGACGGGGGGCGTGTACTGGGGCATCGAAAAGGCTTCCTCTCAGGCGTCCTGGGCGTGAACGGCTTCGACGACGTTCACGAATTCGGTCAGTTCGGCGATGGCGGCATCGATGTCGTGCTTCTGCCGTTCGAGCAGCGCGATCCTGCCGCGACAGCGGTCGATCGTCGCCTGGCGCTGTGCGCGTCGGTTGTCCCCGACGTCGTACAGGTCGATCATCTCGCGAATCTCGCCCAGCGAGAAGCCGACACGCTTGCCGCGCAGGATCCACGCCAGGCGGGCCCGGTCGCGATGCGAATAGATACGCTGTGTACCCCGCCGCTCCGGCGCGATCAGCCCCTCGTCCTCGTAGAAGCGGAGCGCACGGGCAGTCACGCCGAACTCGTCCGACAGGTCGGAGATCGTATAGCTGTCGCGGTCATCCCGCGGCGCGATAGGCGCATAGGCAGGCGTCAGATCCATGCCCGTCAATTAGCTTACCTTTACGTCAACGTCAACTGCCGCAAAGAGGCCGGCCCGCCGGCGAACGCAGTTGCGCCGCTTCCGATGCAGACGCGCTGACGCGATCGACGGCGAGGGCCGACAGCGAAGCACGCCCAGTACACAGCGAATCGCAGGCCGACGGAAGCTCAGCCGGAAAGACGATGCGATCGCCATCGATCGCGGCATTGAACCGACACGGCCCCAAGGCGAGGCGGGCCGAGTCTCTATGCTGGCGAAGCGTCCCGGACGCTGCGCACCCCTGCCCTTCGCCATAGTCGATAAGAACGCCGACGCGCAGCGTACCGGCATGCCCCGGCACGACGCACAGGCGATCCGTATCCCGCGACCAGGCGCCGACGAGCGTCACGCGCCGAGGATCGACCACCATGCCCGCTGCGACCGCGGCGTTCTCCAGCCGGGCGCCGGCAGATGGTGCGGGCGACGGCGGCTGCCGCCCGCACGCCGGCACCAGTGCGGACATCGCGAGCAGCGCCGTCGTACACAGCCTCATACGATGCGAACGAGCCGATCGCCCTCGATCCGGCGATAGAAGCACGTATCCGCCCCCGTGTGGCATGCCGGACCGGCGGGATCCGCGATGATCCAAATCGCATCCTGATCACAGTCGACGCGCATCTCGACCACCGACAGGATATTTCCTGAGGTTTCGCCTTTCTTCCAAAGCCGATTGCGACTGCGCGACCAGAACGTCGCGTGACCGCTGTTCCGGGTTTCGGCGAGCGCGTCCGCATTCATGTGGGCGACCATGAGCAACGCGCCTTCGCGGTTCGTCACGACGGCGGTGATCAGGCCGGCGCCGTCGTATTTGGGGTCTAGGACGAGCTCGGTTTCGCGCGGTTCGGACATGTCGGTCGTTTAGACGCGCGGGGAGATGGCGTCACGCCGGTTGTGCGTCGTCTCTCACCCTATCGGTTGGAGCGAATCGCCTTCGCGAGCTCGGCCTTGTCCATCTTCGACCGGCCGGCGATGCCGATTTCGCGCGCTTCCTTCAGCAGGTCCGCCTTGCTGCGATCCTCCAGGCGCGTCGACTTGTGGTCCAGCGTGCCGGCCGCCTTCGCATTGGCGATCCGGGCGGCCTTCTCCTTCGAATTGCCCTGTTTGCGCAACTCTTCGTAGAGCGCATCGTCCTTGATCTGGGCGCCGTGGTCCTTCGCCATCGCGGATCTCCTTCCGCCGTCGAACGAGCGGAAAGCACCAACGCTCCCGCATCCGCATGACAAACAGGCGACAAACCTGTTTCGCGTGCCTATATGCGCGCTCGCACGACATCAGGCCGGGCCATGCTGACCACACATCCCTTCGACGACGACACGCTGCACGAAGAGTGCGGCATCTTCGGTGTTTCCGGCAGCGACAGCGCGGCCGCGCTCGTTGCGCTCGGCCTGCACGCGCTGCAGCATCGTGGGCAGGAGGCCGCCGGGATCACGAGTTTCGACGGCCACCTGTTCCACAGCCATCGCGCGATGGGCCATGTCGCCGGCAATTTCGACCGCGACGACGTGATCCGCGCGCTGCCGGGCAACGTTGCAACCGGCCATGTCCGCTACTCGACAACCGGCGAGACCGCGCTGCGCAACGTCCAGCCGCTCTACGCCGACCTCTCGACCGGCGGCTTCGCGATCGCCCACAACGGCAATATCTCGAACGCGATGAAGCTGCGCCGCGAGCTCGTCCGGCGCGGGTCGATCTTCCAGTCGACCAGCGACACCGAGACGATCATTCACCTCGTCGCGACGTCCAGCTATCGCACGCTGCTCGACCGCTTCATCGATGCGCTCAAGCAGATCGAGGGCGCCTATTCGCTCATCGTCACCACGCCGGAGGGCATGATCGCGTGCCGCGACCCGCTCGGCATCCGGCCGCTCGTGATGGGTCGCCTGGACGATGCGATCATCTTCGCCTCCGAGACCGTGGCGCTCGACGTGTGCGGCGCGACGTTCGAGCGACAGGTCGAACCCGGCGAGCTGGTTATCGTCCAGGGCAGCGAGGTCCGTTCGATCAAGCCGTTCGCGCCGATGGCGCCGCGCCCCTGCATCTTCGAATGGGTTTATTTCAGCCGCCCCGATTCGATCGCGGGTGATCAGTCTGTCTATTCGGTCCGCAAGGAGATCGGTGCGCAGCTGGCGATCGAGGCGCCGGTCGAGGCGGACCTCGTGATCCCGGTGCCCGATTCGGGCGTGCCGGCGGCGATCGGCTACGCGCAGCAGTCCGGGATCCCGTTCGAGCTCGGCATCATCCGTTCCCACTATGTGGGCCGCACCTTCATCCAGCCCGGCGACAAGGTCCGTCACCTGGGCGTCAAGCTGAAGCACAACGCCAATCGCGCGCTGATCCAGGGCAAGCGTATCGTCCTGATCGACGATTCGATCGTGCGTGGGACGACCAGTCTAAAGATCGTGCAGATGATGCGCGATGCGGGCGCGGCGGAAATTCACATGCGGATCGCCAGCCCGCCCACGCGACACAGCTGCTTCTACGGCGTCGACACGCCCGAGCGCGCCAAGCTGCTCGCCGCCAAGCTCGACGTCGGTGGCATGACCGATTTCATCCACGCCGACAGCCTCGCCTTCGTCTCGATCGACGGCCTGTACAAGGCGCTGGGAGAGGCCAAGCGTGCGGACATCCGGCCCAAATACTGCGATGCTTGCTTTACCGGCGATTATCCGACGACGCTGACCGACCATGACGATGCGGCCCCTGTCGACCAATTCGCGATGCTTGCGGAACGGGTAAATTGAGCGAGATGAGCAAGGCTCTGGACGGGAAACTGGCGTTAGTCACCGGCGCCAGCCGGGGCATCGGCGCCGCGACCGCGATCGCGCTTGCCAAGGCCGGTGCGCACGTCGTGCTGACCGCCCGCACCGCCAAGGATCTGGAAAGCGTAGAGGATACGATCTTCCAGGCAGGCGGATCGGCGACGATCGCGCCGCTCGATCTTGCGCAAAGCGACTCGATCGCACGGCTGGCGACGGCGGTGGGCGAGCGCTGGCAGGCGCTGGACATCCTGGTGCTCAACGCAGGCACACTTGGCAGCCTGGCGGCGGTGCCGGCGATCCAGCCAAAGGAGTTCGCAGAGGTGCTGACGCTCAACGTCAGTTCGCAGGCGGCGATGCTCGCCGCATTCGACGCCATGCTGCGCCGGTCGAGGGGCGCGCGCGTGATCGGCGTCACCTCGAGCGTCGCGCGCAAGCCGCGCGCCTATTGGGGTGCCTATGGTGCGTCCAAGGCGGCCTTCGAAACGCTGATCGGCGCCTATGGCGACGAGACCGCCGAGATCAGTGCGATCCGTACCGCGATCCTCGATCCCGGCGCGACGCGGACCAAGATGCGCGCCCGCGCCTATCCGGGCGAGGATCCGCAGTCGGTGAAGGCGCCGGAGGTGGTGGCGGAACGGATCGTGGCGCTGGCGACCGACGGGTTCGCCCCGGGGCATTTCGAACGGGTCGGCTGATCCGGCCTAGGCCTTGATCAGCGTCACCTGCGCGACGTCGATGCCGCCACCCCGGAAGCCGCCCTCGCAATACATCAGATAATAGCGCCACAGGTCGCGGAACCGCGCGTCCAGCCGGGACGGCAGGCGGGCCGCCCGGTCGGCATTCTCGAATCGCTCGCGCCAGTGCCGCAGGGTCTGCGCATAATCGAGGCCGAAGCCCTGCCGGTCGGTCCAGGCGAGGCCCCGCGCCTCGCAGAGCGCGCGGAAGCGGCTCTCGGACAGCAGCATGCCGCCGGGGAAGATGTAGCGCTGGATAAAATCGACATTGCCTGCATAGGCGGGAAAGATGTCGTCGGCGATGCTGATATACTGGATCGCGGCGCGGCCGCCCGGCTTCAGCACGCGGACGAGCGTGTCGACATAGGCCGGCCAGTAATCCTGGCCGACCGCTTCGACCATCTCGATGCTCGCGACTGCGTCATAGGTACCGGCGACGTCGCGATAATCGGTCAGCGCCACGGTGACACCGGGAAGGCCGCGGGAGTCCACGGCCGCCTTCTGCTCGGTCGACAGCGTCAGGGCGTGGACGCAGCGCCCCGCCGCCGCGGCAGTCGCCGCGAACGAACCCCAGCCGCAGCCGATCTCGAGAATCGTGTCGCCCGGGCGGGTCGCGGTGCGCTCGAGGATCGCGGCGAGCTTGCGCGCCTGCGCCCGGGCCAGATCGTCGCCCGGCCCGTAGATGGCGCTCGAATAGGTGAGGCTTTCGTCGAGCCATTCGCGGTAGAAATCGTTGCCCAGGTCGTAATGCTCGGCGATGTTCCGGCGCGCGCCCTTGCGGTCGTTGCGGCGGACCCGATGCCAGGCGCGTAGCGCCGCCTTTGGCAGCCCCCCGGCCCGCGCCGTGCCGCCGAGCGTGGAACGATTGCGCATGAACAGGTCGAACAGCGGCACAGGATCGGGACTGGACCATTCGCCGGCCTCCCACGCCCGATACCAGCCGACCGACCCCTCGGTCGCGAGCCGAATCAGCGCGCGCCACGACATGATCGTGACGATCGGCACGGGCCCCGGTTTACGGCCCCCGAGCAGCCGGCGTGTCCCGTCGGGAAGGCGCGCCTCGATCCCGCCGCTTGTCAGCCCCGCATCGATGCGGTCGAGCAGGCGGTGGAACGGGATCGCGATCAGGCGGGAGAAACGTGCGGCCATGCGCGCGCCCATGCCCGAGGATCTGGACGAACGAAAGACGCTCAGGCCGACGCGGCGGAGAATGCCTCGCCCAAGGTAAGGATCGCCGCGACGTGACGGCGAGCAATTTCAAGCGCATCGTCGCCATAGCCGCCCCCGACCGTACTCGCGAGCGGCGCGTCGATGGAGCGGGCGAGCCCGGCGATCACATGCTCGCGACGGGCAAGCCCGGCGAGGCTGAGCGACAGGCGGCCGAGCCGGTCTCCGGCGAACGGGTCGACGCCTGCCTGGTAGAGGATCAGCTGTGGCCGATGCTCCGCGAGGAAAGGCACCAGCGTCTCCGTCAGCCTGGTCAGATAGGCCTCGTCGCCCAGGCCATCCGCCAGCGGCACATCCAGCGTCGACCGTGCCTTGCGGGCGGGGAAGTTCTTTTCGGCATGGATCGAATAGGTAACGATACCGGGCCGACCGGCCAGCAGCGCGGCGGTTCCGTCGCCCTGATGCACGTCGCAATCGACCACCGCGAGGCGGTCGACCGTCCCCTCCTCGATCAGCCGGACCGCGGCGACCGCGAGGTCGTTGAACACGCAATAGCCGGCTCCTGTATCGGCAAGCGCATGATGGCTGCCGCCCGCGCTGTTCGCTGCAAAGCCGTGGCGAAGCGCGAGGTGCGCCGCGAGCCACGTCCCTCCCGGCACCGCCTGCGCACGTGCGGCGACGGCAGGCGTGACGGGAAAGCCGATCCGCCGCGTCTTGGCGGGCGGAACGCGTGCCCCCAGCACCTCGGCGACATAATCCGGATCATGCACCGCCTCGAGCCACCGCACGTCCATCGGCTCGGGCTGGTGCCAGGCGAGTCGCTCGCCCTCAGCCAGCAGCAGGTCTCGGATCAAGCCGTTCTTGTTCCAGCGATACGTCGAACGGGCGGGCGCAGGCGCGACATAGGCGGGGTGATGGACGATCGGGATCACGCGTCCTAGGTAGGGCGCCAGCCGCCGCCGCCCAAGAGAGACGCATGACAGATACGTCCGACACCCCGCCCTTCGTCCGCCAGGACGTGCGCATGTTCCTCGATTATCTCAATGCGGTTCCCGGACCGCGGACGCATCAGATGACGCCCGCCGACGCGCGGCAGGTGTATATCGCGATGAAGGACGTCGCGGACGTGCCGGTGGGCCAGCTCGCGACGATCCGCGACCTGTCGATACCCGGCCCCGCCGGCACGATTGCCGGGCGGCTGTTCGACGCCCGCGAAACACGCGCGCCCGGACCGGCCGTGGTCTTCTTCCACGGGGGCGGCTTCGTGATCGGCACGATCGACACGCATGCGAGCTTCTGCGCCGAGATGGCGCGCGTGCTCGACCTGCCCGTCGTCTCCGTCGAGTATCGCCTGGCGCCGGAGCACCGCTGGCCCGCCGCGCCCGACGATTGCGAGGCGGCGGCGCGCTGGGTCGCGGAGAGCCCCGCCGACCTCGGGCGAAGCGTCACCTCGCTGGTTCTCGCCGGCGACAGCGCGGGTGGGACGCTGACGATCGTCACGGCCATGGACCTGCGCGACGCCCCCGCCGCCGTTCCGGTGATCGTCCAGGCACCGATCTATCCGGCGGCCGATTCGTCGCGCATGTACCCCTCCTTCGACGCATTCGCCGACGGTTACCTGCTGACGCGCGATACGATGCTGTGGTTCGTCGACGCCTATCAGGCGGATGTCGCGCATCCGCGGGGATCTCCCCTGCTCGGCAATGTCGCGGGCCTGCCGCCGGCGGTAATCGTCACCGCCAGCCTCGACCCGATTCGCGACCAGGGGCGCGCCTATGCCGCCGCGCTGGTCCAGGCGGGCGTGCCCGTCGTATTCCGGGAGGCGATGGGCACAGTCCACGGCTTCGTGACCCTGCGAAAGGCGATTCCGTCCGCCCAGGGAGACGTGGCGGGCTATCTCTCGGCGCTGAAGGACGTCATCCTCGAGGCCGAGGCAGCCCGAGTCCAGACGCAGGCTGCGGGAGCCGGCGCATGAGCAAGGCCGATCTTCCCTATCGCCCCTGCGCCGGCGTGATGCTGGTCAATCGCGATGGCCGCGTCTTCGTCGGGCAGCGAGTCGATTCGACGCTGGAAGCCTGGCAGATGCCGCAGGGCGGGATCGATCCCGGCGAGGACGCCCTGACGGCCGCGATCCGCGAGCTTGGCGAGGAGACAGGCGTCGCGCCCGACAAGGTCACGCTGGTCGCCGAGGCGCCTGACGAATTCTACTACGACCTGCCGGACGATCTGTTCGGCAAGGTCTGGCAGGGCAAGTGGCGCGGCCAGCGCCAGCGCTGGTTCCTGTTCCGGTTCCTGGGCGAGGACAGCGACGTCGACATCGACACGGCGCACAAGGAATTCCGCGCCTGGCGCTGGGCGGATCCGTCAGACCTGCCGACGATGATCGTGCCGTTCAAGAAGGCGCTGTACGAAGCGGTGCTCACCGCATTCCAGCCCCATCTCGCCGCAAGCGAAACAAGGTAGGTTTGCCTGTCGCACCCCAGTCCCTAGGCCCACTCTCCATGCGCCGCTTGCCGATCCTGCTGCTCGCCCCCCTGCTGCTCGCGAACGCGGAGGGCAATCCGGCACCCGATCAGAATGCGGTGCCGATCCCGGGACCGATCAAGGCGATGCTGGATGCCGCGATCGAGAGCGGCAACGACGGGGATGTCTCGGTCGTCGTCAAATACGCGCGCCTCGCCGACCCGGCGAGTGCGGACCAGGTGCTCGCGATCGCCCAGAAGTGGCGCAGCGAGCGCGCGGCGGCGCGGAGCGAGACGATACGCCAGGCGAACATCTTCGATCTATGGTCGGGTCGGGCGGAGCTCGGCGGCTACATCACCACGGGCAACACCAATTCCAAAGGCGGCACGGCGGTTCTCGACCTGACGCGCGAGGGGCTCCAGTGGCGCCACAAGTTCCATGCGCAGGCCGACTATCAGGAAAACGCGGGGATCACCACGCGCGAACATTATCTGGCCAGCTACGAGCCCAACTACAAATTCGATGATCGCGCCTACATCTATGGCGCCGCGCAATTCGAAAGCGATCGCTTCCTCGGCTATTTCGATCGCTATTCGGCATCGGCGGGGATCGGCTACAGCGCGGTCAAGACGCCCCGCGTCCGGCTGGACGTCGAACTGGGGCCCGCCTTTCGGCGGACCAGCTTCACCAACGACCTGATCGAGGGAAGCCTCGCGGCGCGCGGCACGATGGCGTTCAGCTGGCGGCTGCTGCCGGGCCTGTCGGTGACGCAGAACGCCGCCGCCTATGTCGAACGGTTCAATTCGACAGTGAGCGGCACGACGGCGCTGAACGCGAAGCTGCTCGGCCCGCTGTCGGCAGCTCTGTCATACAATGTCCAGTACGAAAGCCAGCCGCCGGTCGGCTCCGTATCGACGGACACGACCAGTCGCGCGTCGCTGGTCTACAGCTTTTGACGCGACGGCGGCGCTGCCGCCTGTGCCGCTGCGACACGGGAAAGGCCGGCGCCGGATTTCCCTTCCGACGCCGCCTCGGCTAGCAGGCGGCGATGGAGAGAATGACGGACGAGGCGCGGGCTGTGATCGCGGCCCTCGACGGCCCGGCTATGTTGGCCAGGACGTGCGAATGGGCGGCCATCAATAGCGGGACGCGCAACCTTGCCGGGCTGGCCCGGATGGCCGCCCTGCTGGCGGATGCCTTCGCGGTGCTCCCGGGCGAGACGAGGCTGATGGAGCCGGCGCCGGTCGACACGGTGGGCACGGATGGCAAGGTCGCGGCGCTTTCGCACGGCCGCCACCTGTATCTCGCCGTGCGCCCCGACGCGCCCGTGCAGATGCTGTTCACGGGCCACATGGATACCGTCTATCCGGCCGATCACCCGTTCCAGGCGGTGACCCATCGTAGCGACGGCACCGTCAACGGGCCTGGCGTTGCGGATATGAAGGGCGGGCTCTGCGTCCTGCTCGCGGCGCTCGCGGCCATCGAGCGCGATCCCGACGCGGCAAGGCTCGGCTATGCCGTGGTGATCAATTCCGACGAGGAAACCGGATCGCTTTCGTCATCGGCGCTGCTCGCCGAGGCGGCGCGCGGAAAGGTCGCGGCGCTGACGTACGAGCCGGCGCTGCCGGACGGGACGCTGGCAGGCGCGCGGGGCGGGACCGGCAATTTCTCGATCGTCGTGCGTGGCCGCGCGGCGCATGCCGGCCGCAATCCCGAGGAGGGGCGAAACGCGATCGTCGCCGCGGCGGCGATCGCCGTGCGGCTGGCGGAGGCGCGCGGCGATGGCCTGAGCGTCAATCCCGCCCGGATCGACGGCGGCGGTCCCAACAACGTGGTACCGGATCTGGCGGTGCTGCGCGTCAACTTCCGCCCGCGTGACCCGGCCGCCATCGCGCGCGCGGAGGAGACCGTCCGCGATACCATCGCGTCGATAGGATCGGAGCATGACGTGCACATCGCCCTCCACGGCAGCTTCAATCGTCCGCCAAAGCCGATGGACGCCGGCAGCGAGCGTCTCTTCGCCACCGTCGCGGGAGCGGGCGGCACGCTCGGCCTGCCGATCGCCTGGCGGGCCACCGGCGGCGTGTGCGACGGCAACAATATCGCCGCGGCGGGCGTGCCCGTCGTCGACACGATGGGCGTACGCGGCGGCGCGATCCATTCCGCCGAGGAATTCCTGATCGCGGACAGTCTCGTCGAGCGCGCCGCGCTGTCGATCCTGACGATCCGCCGAATCATCGCAAGGGGCCACGCATGACCTTCCGTATCCGCGCCGCGAACGGTCGCGACCTGCCGCACCTCTATGAGATGGCCAAGCTCACTGGCGGCGGATTCACCAACCTGCCCCCGGATCGCAAGGCCTTGCGCGCCAAGCTCGAGCGGAGCGAAGCGGCGATTTCCAACGACGGCGGACCCGTCGCCGACGAACTTTTCGTGCTGATCCTCGAAAATGCCGCGACGGGCGAGGTGCGCGGGACCAGCCAGATCTTCACCCAGGTCGGCCAGCAGCATCCATTCTATAGCTATCGGATCGGCACGCTGACGCAGCACAGCCGCGAACTCGGCCGCACGTTCCGCGCCGAGATGCTAACGCTCACCACGGATCTGGAGGGCTCGTGCGAGGTAGGCGGTCTGTTCCTGCACCCCGGCGAGCGTGCCGGCGGACTCGGCCTGCTACTCGCGCGGAGCCGCTATCTCTTCATCCGCGCCCACCGCGATCGCTTCGCAGACCGTATCCTAGCGGAGCTGCGCGGCGTGATCGACGAAGCGGGCGGATCGCCCTTCTGGGACGGTCTCGCCGGCCGCTTCTTCGGCATGACCTTCCAGGATGCCGACCAGTTCAACGCGATCAACGGCCATCAATTCATCGCCGACCTGATGCCCAAGCACCCCATCTATACCGCTATGCTGTCGGACGCGGCACGCGGCGCCATCGGCCTGCCGCACCCGAGCGGGCGTGCGGCGATGCGGATGCTGGAGAATGAGGGCTTCCACTTCGAGAATTACGTCGACATCTTCGACGGTGGACCGACGATGACCGCACGCACCGACCGCGTCCGGTCGATCGCAGGGGCGATGGCCAGCCGCGTCGTCGCGGTCGACGGCGACCAGGGCGGCGTGGAATCGCTGGTCGCGATCGGCCGGCTGCGGGATTTCCGCTGCGCGTTCGGCTGCGTGCGCGAGGTGGGCGAGGATATCGTCCTGTCCGCCGATTGCGCCGCGCTGCTCGGCGTGCGGGAGGATGACGTCGTGCTGCACGTGCCGCGGTGGTGAGAGACATGCAGACCGAGATCAATTTCGACGGGATCGTCGGACCGAGCCACAATTATGCCGGCCTGTCGGCGGGCAACCTGGCAGCGACGCACAATGCCGGTCGCATTTCCCATCCACGCGCCGCCGCGCTGGAGGGGCTGGCCAAGATGCGCGCGAACCTGGCGCTCGGGCTGACGCAGGGCATCTTGCTGCCGCATCGGCGACCCGACCACCGGTGGCTGGCAAGCCTCGCCACGGATCATGCACGGGCGACGCCGCTGCTGCGGGCGCAGGCCATGTCCGCCTCCGCGATGTGGGCCGCCAACGCGGCGACCGTGTCCCCCGCGCCGGACGCCGCCGACGGCCGTTGCCACCTGACGGTCGCCAATCTGCTGACGATGCCGCATCGCAGCCACGAGTGGCCGGAGACGCTGGCGCAACTGCGACTCGCCTTCGCCGACCCGGCCTTTTCGGTCCACGCGCCGGTGCCTCCCCCCTTCGGCGACGAGGGCGCGGCCAATCACATGCGCCTATGCCCATCGCATGGCGCCCCTGGCGTCGAAGTGTTCGTCTACACGATCGCCGGCGGCCCCTTCCCCGCCCGCCAGCATCCGGAGGCCAGCGCCGCCGTCGCGCGACGCCACGCGCTCGATCCGGCAAAGACGCTCTTCGTCGAACAGTCGCCAGCGGCGATCGCGGCGGGCGCCTTCCACAACGACGTCGTCGCGGTGGCGAACGAGCGGGTGCTGTTCGCGCATGAGCAGGCCTTCGCGGAGCGCGAAACCTTCTACGCCGATCTGCGTCGGCTGATGCCGGCGGTGGAGATCGTCGAGGTCCCGGCGGCGGAGGTCAGCCTGGCCGATGCGATCGCCTCCTATCTCTTCAACGCCCAGCTCGTGACGACGCGCGACGGGCCGACGTTGATCGTGCCGGCAGAGGCGCGCGCCAATGCGGCCGTGTGGCGCTGGCTGGAGCGGCATCGCGCCGGCAACGGGCCGATCCGACAGGTCGAGGTGGTCGACGTCAAGCAATCCATGGCGAATGGCGGCGGCCCAGCCTGCCTGCGCCTGCGCGTCGTCGCGGACCCCGCGCGCGTCGATCCGCGCTTCCTCGTGGACGTCGAGAAAATCGCTCTGATCGAAGACGTCGTTCGGCGCTGCTGGCCGGAAACCATCGACCCCGCCGAGCTTGCCGATCCGGCGCTCGTCGCGGCGATCGAGGCCGCGCACAGGGCGCTGCTGGACGCGCTGGACCTGTCGGATTGCTTTACGATTAACCACGTCGCTTAAGGCGGAAACGGCGGAATTGCGGCATTGGCATCGCGCTTGCTTAACGATTTGCCATGTGGCTCCGATTGAAGCGTCTGTTCACGATCACGACGAAGTTCGAGGCGTTCCTCGTCATCTATGCGCTCGCCACCGGCGCGGTCGCGCGCGGAGTGCACTATCTGGACCTCTACCCCGGTTTCGGCGGCTGGCTGCTCTTTGCGGTTTGTCCGCTGTCGGTGTTCATGGTCGGCGGCATTTTGATCGACACGGTCGAGCAGCGCCGCCACGAATGACGTGGCATCACCTTTTGCGGGCAACAGGATAACTTGGTCGCGCCCGCCCGCGCGGGCACTATCTCGGCACGCATGAGCGGGCTCACGCATCTCGATCGGCTCGAGGCCGAAAGCATCTACATCCTGCGCGAAGTCGTCGCCGAGGCCCAATCCCCGGTGATGCTCTATTCGGTCGGCAAGGATTCGGCGGTGATGCTGCATCTCGCCAGGAAAGCCTTCTACCCCGCGACACCGCCATTTCCGCTACTTCACGTCGACACGACGTGGAAATTCCGCGCGATGTACGATCTGCGCGACAAGGCGGCGGCGGCCGCCGGCATGGAGCTGATCGTCCACCGCAATCCCGAGGCGCTGGCCGCCGGCATCAATCCGTTCGACCACGGCAGCCGCCATACCGACCTCTGGAAGACCGAGGGCCTCAAGCAGGCGCTGAAGGCCGGCGGGTTCGACGCCGCCTTCGGCGGGGCGAGACGCGATGAGGAGAAAGCCCGCGCGAAGGAACGCATCTTCTCCTTCCGCTCCGCGAGCCAGGGCTGGGATCCCAAGGCGCAGCGCCCGGAGCTGTGGAACCTCTACAATGCGCGGATCAGGCGCGGCGAAAGCATCCGCGTGTTTCCCCTGTCCAATTGGACCGAGCTCGACATCTGGCAATATATCCTGCGTGAAGGGATCGAGATCGTCCCCCTCTATTTCGCCGCGCCGCGCCCGACCGTGGAGCGCGACGGCCTGATCCTGATGGTGGACGACGATCGCTTCCCGCTCGCGCCCGGGGAAATACCGGTGGAGCGCTCGATCCGTTTCCGGACGCTCGGCTGCTATCCGCTGACCGGCGCGGTGGAGAGCGCCGCGGACACGTTGCCGGCGGTGATCCAGGAAATGCTGCTGACGACGACGTCGGAACGCCAGGGCCGCGCGATCGACCACGACCAGACGGCGAGCATGGAGAAGAAGAAGCGCGAGGGCTATTTCTGATGACGGTCTACACCCCCGACGCGCTCATCGCCGCCGATATCCATGCCTATCTCGACACGCATCAGTCCAAGTCGATGCTGCGTTTCATCACTTGCGGCAGCGTCGACGACGGCAAGTCGACGCTGATCGGCCGGCTGCTTTACGATTCCAAGACGATCTTCGAGGACCAACTGCGTCAGCTCGAGGCCGACAGCCGCCGCGTCGGGACGCAGGGCACGAACATCGACTTCGCGCTGCTCGTCGACGGACTGGCCGCCGAGCGCGAACAGGGTATCACCATCGACGTCGCCTATCGCTTCTTCGCGACCGACAAACGCAAGTTCATCGTCGCGGACACGCCGGGGCACGAGCAATATACCCGGAACATGATCACCGGGGCCTCCACCGCCGACGCGGCGGTGATCCTGGTCGACGCGCGCAAGGGCATACTGACCCAGACGCGGCGCCATTCCTTCCTCGCCTATCTGATCGGCATCCGGCATCTGATCCTGGCGGTCAACAAGATGGACCTCGTCGGACATGACCAGGCGGTGTTCGACGACATCGTCGCGGACTATGCGGCGTTCGCCGCCGGCATCGGCATCGCCGGCTTCACCGCCATTCCCCTGTCGGGCCTGACCGGCGCGAACATCACCGCGCGATCCGACGCCATGCCCTGGTACGACGGACCGGCATTGCTGCCGCATCTGGAAGCCATTCCGGTCGACACCGATCGAGAAGCGACGGCCCCGTTTCGCATGCCGGTGCAATGGGTCAATCGGCCGGACCTCGACTTCCGGGGATTCGCCGGAACGATCGCCGGCGGCTCGGTGCGGGTCGGCGATCCGGTTCGCGTCGTGCCGTCCGGCCGCACCACGTCGATCGCGCGCATCGTCACCTTCGACGGCGATCGCGGCAGCGCCGTCGCGGGCGAGGCGGTGACGCTGGTGCTCGCGGACGAGGTCGATTGTTCCCGCGGCGACGTCATCGCGGCGGCGGATTCCCCGCCGGAAGCCGCGACCCAGTTCGAAGCCACCCTCGTCTGGCTGAACGATGCGCCGCTCGTCCCCGGTCGCGGCTATTGGCTCAAGATGGGCACGCAGACGGTGGGCGCGACGGTGCAGCCGCCGGCCTATGTCGTCGACGTCAACACCCAGGCGCATCTGTCGGCGAAGACGCTCGCGCTCAACGACATCGGCGTCGCGGAGGTCTTTACCGACGCCGCCCTCGTCTTTGCGCCCTATGCGCAGAGCCACACCCTGGGCGGCTTCATCCTGATCGATCGCGAGACGAACGCCACGGTCGCCGCCGGCATGATCCATCACGCGCTCCGCCGTGCGCAGAACGTGCACTGGCAGTCGACGCATATCAGTCGCGAGGCGCATGCCCGTCAGAAGGGGCAGTCGCCGCGCCTTCTGTGGTTCACCGGCCTATCGGGCTCCGGCAAGTCGACGATCGCGAACCTGGTGGAGAAGAAGCTGCACGCGCTCGGCCGGCACAGCTTCCTGCTGGATGGCGACAATATCCGCCATGGCCTCAACCGCGATCTGGGCTTTGCCGATGCCGACCGGATCGAGAACATCCGCCGCGTCGGCGAGGTGGCGAAGCTGATGTGCGACGCGGGCCTGATCGTGCTGACCGCCTTTATCTCGCCGTTTCGCGCGGAACGCGAGATGGTACGCGGCCTGCTGCCGGCGGGTGAGTTCGTCGAGATCTTCATCGACACGCCGCTCGCCGATGCGGAAGCGCGGGACGTCAAAGGCCTGTACGCCAAGGCGCGGGCGGGTGAGATCAAGCATTTCACCGGCATCTCCAGCCCCTATGAGGCGCCGGAGCACCCCGATATCAGGATCGACACGCGCACCGAAAGCGCCGAAGCTGCCGCCGAACGGATCGTCGAGCATGTGCTGGGCGTGTGGAGTTTAGAGCTTTGACGGATGTCGATCTCGCCGCTGCGATCGCCGAGGAAGCGGGCGAGCTGCTGCTGGCGATCCGGGCGCGCGGCGATGCGCGCGGCAAGGCGCTCGGCGATGCGGGCGATGCGGGCGCCAACGCGCTGATCATCGAACGCCTGCGCGCGGCGCGCCCGGACGACTTTATCCTTTCCGAGGAGTCGCTGGACAATAGCGCACGGTGTGGCGCGCGGCGGGTATGGATCGTCGATCCGCTGGACGGCACGCGCGATTATGCCGAGGGGCTCGACGACTGGGCGGTGCACGTCGGACTGGCGATCGACGGAAGCCCCGCGATCGGCGCGGTCGCGGTCCCCACGCAGCGACGGGTCTATACCACGGCGCAGGCGCAGCGTGCGGCGACCACGTGCGGCGCGCCCCCGCGAATGGTGGTGAGCCGCACGCGCGCCTCCGACCTCGTCAACCAGGTCGGCACGGCGCTGGCGGCGACGCAGAACGGCATGGGGTCCGCCGGAGTGAAGGCGATGGCGGTCGTCGACGGCCGCGCCGATATCTATCTCCACGACGGCGGCCAGTATGAGTGGGACAATTGCGCCCCCGCCGCGGTGGCGCTCGCCGCGGGCCTGCATGCGTCGCGGATCGACGGCAGCCCGCTCGTCTACAATTGCGTCGACCCGCTGCTGCCCGACCTTCTGATCTGCCGGCCCGAACTGGCGGCGTCGGTGCTGGCGGCGATCGCGGCTATTCGCTGAGCGCGGCGAAGCGCCGGGCGATGACGGCGCAGGCGATCAGCTGGATCTGGTGGAACAGCATCACCGGCAACAGCACCACGCCGACCTGAGCCGGGGCGAACAATACGCCCGCCATCGGCACGCCCGACGCCAGGCTCTTCTTCGATCCGCAGAACAGCAGCACGATCGCATCCTCGCGGCTGAACCCGAGCCCGCGTCCCATGAACCAGGTGATCGCCAGAACGAGCGCGAGCAGCGCGACGCACAGTCCCCCGATCAGCGCGAGGTCCCCGGCGGACACCTTGTGCCACAGCCCCTCGACCACCGCCGCGCCGAACGCCGAGTAGACGACGAGCAGGATCGATCCCCGGTCGACGATACCGATCAGCCCCTTCCACCGCGTGACGAGACCGCCGATCCACGGGCGCAAGAGATGGCCTGCGACGAAGGGAACCAGCAGCTGAAAGACGATCGCCTCCACCGCGGATAGCGAGACACCGCTTCCCTGTCCGCCGATCCCGCCGATGAGCAGCGCGACGAGCGCGGGTGTCACCACGATCCCGATCAGGTTCGAGAAGGACGCGCTGCATACCGCAGCCGCCACGTTGCCGCGCGCGATTGCGGTGAAGGCGATCGAGGACTGCACCGTCGAGGGCAGCAGCGTCAGGAACAACAGGCCCGTGCCGACGAGCGGCGCGATGCCGGGCACATGGCGCAGCCCGACGCCGAGCAGCGGGAACAGCGCAAAGGTCGTCAGAAACACCGCGAGATGCAGCCGCCAGTTGCGGGCGCCCTGCCAGATCGCCTCGCGCGACAGCTTGGCGCCATGCAGGAAGAAGAGGAGGACGATGCCGACCTCTGCCGCCGTCGCCACGACCCCCGCCATGGCACCGCGCGGCGGCACGATCGAGGCGAGCAGCACGGTGGCGAGCAGAAGCAGGATGAACGGTTCGAAGAGCGACAGCAGGCGACGGAGCATCGGGTCGCTTTACCCGCTTCGCAGGACGATGCGAGTGCGGCGCGCGCCATCGCGACTGCATGCGACACATTCGACGCGCCGTGTCCACGACCGGCGATGAGCCATGAAGACCCGCGCGCCACCGGTGCGGCGGGCCGTAGACGCAAAAACCCCGCCGGGTCGATGACCTGGCGGGGTATTTTGGCGCGCCCGGAACGATTCGAACGTCCGACCCTCAGATTCGTAGTCTGATGCTCTATCCAGCTGAGCTACGGGCGCCAACCGGAGGCGCGCTGATAGCAGACGGTTCCGAACGCGCAAGTACGTTGCGCACTTTTTCTTCGCCCAATAGGACGGCTCCGATGAAAGTCCCTGCCCTGCTCGCCCTCGCCGCTCTGACGCTCGCCGGTTGCGCGCGGGACACGCGCGTCTATCCCTCGCTCGCGCCCCGCGCCGTCGAGGAAAAGGGTTTCGCCGAACCCAAGGTGCAGGTCGCGGTCGCCAAGCCGGACCCGGCGCTGGATGCGCGGATCGGCGCGTTACGCGGGACGCTGTCTTCGCTGGCGCGCGGCTTCGCCGAGGATGCCGCAAAGGCGGATAGCGCAGCGGATCGTGCCCGCGGCGCGGCCGCCGGCAGCGATTCCTGGCTCGACGCGCAGACCGCGCTGGCGCAGCTGGACGACTGGCGGGCGCAGACCTCCTCGCTTCTCACCGATGTCGACCTGCTAGCCGCCGAGCGCGGCGCGCAACTGTCACCACCCTATCCGGCGCTCGGGTCGCTCCGCGACGCCATCGCGGCGGAGGCCGACCAGCAGGCGCAGACGATCGCCCGCATCCAGGCGCGGCTGGCGCGTGCCTAGCGGTACCATTTGAGCACCGGCAGGATGGACGAGAAATCGTCGGTCCATGCCGGTACGCCGGGGCGTGGAGCCAGTGGGCGCCAACCTGGAGCCGCATGCGTGACCACCGCCATGATCCGCGGGTCGCGCGACAGCGCAATCCACTGGCTGGGTGACGCTTCGGCATCCAGCGGGGACGGTCGATAATAGAATTCCGCGGCGTGCCAGCCGTTTGCCCGCGCGGCCGCGGCAACGACCGGTTCCAGGTCAAGGAAGCGGTTGGATATATGCACCAACAGCAATCCGTGCGGCGCCAGCACGCGGGCATAGGTCGCAAAGGCTTCCCGCGTCATCAGGTGCATCGGAATGGCGTCGGAGGCGAAGGCGTCGAGCGCCAGCACGTCCAGGCTGGCCTGGGGCGACCCGGTCAGGCTGACGCGCGCATCGCCCATGACGATCGGGACACCGGGCAGGCAGCGGGAAAGGTAGGTGAACCGGCCCGAATCGCGTGCGATCGTCACCACGGCGGGGTCGATCTCGAAAAAGCGCCAGCGCTGACCTGGCCGCGCATAGCAGGCGAGCGTTCCCGTCCCCAGCCCGACGATGCCGATCCGCGCCGCCGGGCCGTAGAGTTGCGGAGCGAGCCCCAATGCCTGACCGATACCGGAGCCGGGCACGTAATAGGTCGTCGCCATTCGTTCCCGCAGCGGGCTGCCGGTCAGCTGGATGCCATGCACCGTGGTGCCATGGTCGAGCTCGCGCCGCCCTTCGCCGTCGCGGATGGTGTAGACGCCGAAATAGCTGCGCGTGCGCGCGCCCTTCTCCAGCGTCAGCTCGACGGCGCGCCAGCCGCCGAACAGGATCAGCGACGAGACAAGCACCAGCGCATAGGCCCGCCGCGTTCCGATCGCGGCAAGACCGACCGCGGCGACGAGGACGAAGGCGATGCCCTGATGCCGCTCGGCAAACCGCCCTTCGGGATCGAGCAGCGCGGCGGCGGCGAGCAAGGCGCACGCGGTGATCACGACCGCCCAGGCGAGCAACCGCCGCGGCCCCCACCACAGATCGCGGAGCCAGCCGGTCAGATAGACCTGCGGCACCAACAGACCCGCCGCGAGGATCAGCAGCGGATATTCATTGGTCCAGTCGAACACCACCGGCGCGACGAGACCCGCGAAGACCCCGCCAAGGGCCCCGCCCAGCGCCATCGCCAGATAGAATCCCGTCAGGCGATCCGCGGCCGGGCGCAGCCGGTACATCTGCGTGTGCAGCGCGACCGATGCCATGAACAGGAGCACCAGCGCGATCCCGAGATTCGCCAGCGGCTGCGTATTGAACCCGCCGATGATGATGCCGCCGAAGAGCAGGATCGTGATCGGCGCGACCCGCGTCAGGAAATCGGCGATGTCGCGCCGCGCGGCGAACGCGATCGTGAAGCTCAGCAGGTAGAGCCCCAGCGGCAGGACCCATAGCAGCGGCATCGCGACGATATCGGTGGTGATGTAGGTCGACGTGGCGAGCATCAGCCCGGACGGCACGAGCGACAGGACGATCCAGTGCGCGACACGCGCGCGGGGCGCCGGCCGGCTGGTCGGCGGGGCGGGGGCATCACGCTCCGCACGCGGCAGGCGGCTGGCGCACAGGATGACGAGCAGGGCCAGCACCACATAGCCGCGGCTCCACCAGGCGCTCTGGTGCTGGAGCGACAGAAGCGGCTCGGCGAGCAGCGGATAGGCGAGCAGCCCGACGAAGCTGCCGAGGTTGGACGCCGCGTAGAGCGCGTAGGGATCGGCGCCGCCGGCAAGGCCGAACCAGCGCTGCACGAGCGGCGCCTGCGCCGAGACCGCGAAGAACAGTGGGCCGATCGATGCCGCGAGCAGGATCGGCACGCCGATCACCGGATCCGCGCCGCCCGGCTCGCCCGTCGTGCTCAGCCCGATCGGCAGCCACAGCGCTCCGGCGGCGAGCACCGCGAGGTGGACCGCCGCCTGCAGCCACGGGCGCACCCGGGCCAGTGCATGCGCATAGGCGTATCCGCCGAGCAGCAGCAACTGATAGACGAGCATCGCCGAATTCCACACCGCCGGCGCGCCGCCGAGACGCGGCAAGGCCATTCGCGCGACCATCGGCTGGACGAGGAAAAGCAGGAACGAGCCGAGCAGGATGGTCGCGACGAACAGCGACCGCCCCGCCCGGCCCAGTATGGCCGTGCTAACGTCCCCGCGGGACTTCACTCAGGCGCCGAGCAGGCGGGCGGCATGCGCGGCGTGATAGGTGAGCACGCCCGAGCAGCCGGCCCGCTTGAACGCCATCAGCGTCTCGATGACCAGCGCGTCGCGATCGCCCGCGCCGGCGGCCACGGACGCCTCGAGCATCGCATATTCGCCCGACACCTGATAGGCGAAGACCGGCACCTCGAACCGCTGTTTCACGCGCACGATGATGTCGAGATAGGGCAGGCCCGGCTTGACCATCACGCTGTCCGCGCCCTCCGCCAGGTCGAGCGCGACTTCGCGCAGCGCCTCCTCGGCATTGGCGTGGTCCATCTGATACGTCTTCTTGTCACCCTTGAGCAGGCCGCGGCTGCCGACCGCGTCGCGGAACGGGCCGTAGAAGCCGCTGGCATATTTGGCGGCATAGCTCATGATCTGGACGTTGTGCGCGCCCTCGCCTTCCAGCGCGCCGCGGATCATGCCGATCCGGCCGTCCATCATGTCCGATGGCGCGACGATGTCCGCCCCCGCCCGTGCCTGGTTCAGTGCCTGGCCGATCAGCACGTCCGCCGTCGCATCGTTGAGCACATAGCCCGCCGCATCGACCAGTCCGTCGTGGCCGTGCGTGGTATAGGGATCGAGCGCGACATCGGTCAGCACGCCGAGGTCCGGCACCGCATGCTTGATCGCCCGGGTCGCGCGACACATCAGATTGTCGGGGTTGAGCGCCTCTCGCCCGTCCTCGGTCTTGAGATGCGCGGGCGTATAGGGGAACAGCGCGACGCAGGGGATGCCGAGCGCGCGGGCCTCGCGGGCGCGTGCGACGATACCGTCGATCGACCAGCGCGAGACGCCGGGCAGGCTCGCGATCGGCTGCTCGACGCCCTCCCCCTCGACGATGAACAGGGGCCAGATCAGGTCGGCAGGCGTCAATACGGTTTCGGCATGGAGCCGGCGGCTCCAGCTGGAGGCGCGCGTACGGCGCAGGCGAAGCGCGGGATAGGCAGCGTTCATGACCGATTGGCCATGCGGGATCGCAAGCCGCTTGCCAAGCGTTGCGCACACGAAACCTTTGGCGAAACCGTTGGAAGATCCCATGCCCGAATTCGCCTCCGCCGCCCTGATCGTCAATGCGAGGTCACGGCGCGGCCGCAAGCTGTTCAAACGCGCCTGCGCCGCCATGTCGGGGCTGCCCTTCCCCGTCGACGCGCATGCGGTGAAGAATCCGAAGGAGCTCGAGGCGACGCTCAAGCGCGCGCTCGACAAGCGTCCCGATCTCGTCGTGCTGGGCGGGGGCGACGGCACGATCAGCGGCCTGGTAGATCATCTGGTCGGCCGCGGCGTCGTGCTCGGCGTCCTGCCGCTCGGCACGGCGAACAGCTTTTCGCGCACGCTCGGCATCCCGATCGACGTCGAGGGCGCGGTCGACGTGATCCGCCACGGGCGACGCCGGCGCATCGACCTCGGCATGATCGACGGCGACTATTTCGCCAATTGCGCCGCGATGGGCATCAGCCCGCAGATCGCGGAGACGGTGCCGCACGGCCTGAAAAAGGTGCTCGGGCGCGTCGGCTATCTCGGCTGGGCTGCCTATCAGTTCGTGCACTTCGAGCCGTTCACGCTGATCATCGACGACGGCAGCGGCGAGAAGCGCATGCGCGTGACGGAGGTGCGCATATCGAACGGCCCCTATCACGGCGGGACCTGGCTGGTCGACGACGCCAGGGTCGATTCGGGCGAGATCGTCGTCCAGGCCGTGGTCGGCAACTACAAGCTGCGCCTCGTCCGCAACTGGGCGGCGAGCGTCATCGGGTCCGATGTGCGCCACCACGATACCGTCACGTTTCGCGGCAAGTCGGTGCGGATCGCCACCGAACCGCCGTTGCCGATCTCGATCGACGGTGAGCTTCTGGCGCACACCCCCGTCACCGCGCATATCGCGGCGGGGATCATCGACGTGATGGTGCCCGCCTGACCCTTTCAGCCGGTCGGCATCGGCTTCCCGGCCGGCTGGCTGTCGGCCAACGCCTGCGCCTCGCCGCGTTGCGGCGGGATGAGGCGCCCCTTGCGCCAGCCGCCGGCGCGGTAATAGGCGATCGTCATCAGCATCGACGCCGCGGAGCCGGCGGGGAAGCTCCACCAGATCGCATCCGCACCCCAGGCTGGTCGCATCGTCCAGGCCAGCCCCAGCCGGATCGGAAACAATGCGATTGCCAAGATCACCAATGGCCCGACGACGGCGCCATTGGCCCGCACGGTGGCCGAGAGCACCATCGAGACGCCGAACAACAGGAAGCTCGCCGATCCGATGACATTGATGTGCGCGGCGAGGTCGATCGAGCCCGAATCGCTTCCCAGGAACAGGCCGAGCACCGCGCGATCGAGCACGGTGACGACCAATATCAGCGTCAGCGTCATGCCGAGGTTGATCAGCACGCCCGATCGCGTGATCCGCGCGACGCGGTCCCAGCGGTCCGCGCCGATATTCTGCGCGACCATCGCGCTGACCGCCGCGCCGACGGCCATCGCCGGCATCTGGATGTACGTCCACAATTGGTTGGCGGCGCCATAAGCGGCCGTCGCACCGGTGCCATAGCCGTTGACCAATCCGATCATCGCCAGCGCCGATGCCGTGACGACCAGCATCTGCAACCCCATCGGGACGCCCTTGGTCACGATGGGCCGGAGCAGCGCCGGATCGGGAATGAGATAGCGCAGCTCCGCGCCACGCAGCCGCAAGACCAGATCGCGGCGGTAGACGAAGGCGAGCAGCGCGACGAACGATACGGTATTGGCGATGAAAGTGGCGATCGCCGACCCGGATATGCCGAAGGCGGGCACCGGTCCCCAACCGCGAATGAACAGCGGATTGAGCGCGACATCGATCGCCGAGCCGAGCGCCATGAACTTGAGCGGCGTCATCGAATCTCCCGTGCCGCGCAGTCCCATCGTCACCAGCACCGAAAGGAAGCCGGTCGGCATCGCCACGAAGATGACGCGCAGATAGGCGAGCGCGAGCGGATAGGCATCCGCGGGCGTGCGCAGCGCGGTCAGGATCGCGGGCGCCAGCAGCCAGCCGGCGACCACGACCAGCAGGGACAGGATGGAAAACAGGCCAAGCGCGCTGCCGAACACGCGGCGCACGGCGTCGATATCGCGACGTCCCATCGCCTGGCCGATCATGATCGTCGCGGCCATGCCGAAGCCGAACACCGCCGAGACGAGCAGGAACATGACGAGACCCGCGTTGGTGGTCGCCGCCAGGGCCCGCTCGCCCAGCAGCTGCCCGATCCAGATCGCGTTGATCGATCCGTTGATCGACTGGAGGACGCTGGAGCCGAGCGTCGGCAGCGCGAACAGGAACAGCGTGCGTCCGATCGGCCCGCTCGTCAGGTCGCGTTGCGGTTTCGCCATCTGGGTCGCCTCTGGTTGGTGGGTAGCGCAGACGTGTTCGAGGCGTGCGGAAAAGGCAAGCGCCGGGGCTTATGCCGTCGTCATCCCCGCGGACGCGGGGATCGATTTCGGCTGGCCTCTCGGTTCCCATCAATACCAGCGTGACAATCAATTCCCGCCTTCGCGGGATGACGGCGGGTTTTGGGTGAACCCAAGCCCCGACTGCTTTGGCACGCATGAGGCTAATCAAGCAACCAAACCGCGCCCGATGTGCCCGTGGATCGATGGTCCCCGGATCAGGTCCGGGGTGACGAGCCCCGCCCTCCCGTTTACCCCAGCCGGGCCAGTGCCGCCGACAGGCGCTCGGCTTCCGCCGCCTTTTCCGCGTGGTCGGCGCGGGCCTTCTCCACCGCCTCGGGCTTGGCGCGTTCGACGAAGCTCGGGTTGCCGAGACGTCCCGCAAGCGCGTCGCGTTCCTTTTCGGCTGCAGCGATCCCCTTGGTCAGGCGCGCCCGCTCGGCATCGATGTCGATCACGCCATCCAGTGGAATGATGTAGGTCGCCTCGTCCACGACGATCTGGATCGCCGCTCCCGCCGGCGCGGGCTCCAGCGACACCTCCTCGAGGCGCGCGAGTTTGCGCAACGTGGTATAGGCACCATTGATCCTGTTCGCCGTCTCGACGCTGGCGTCGCGGACATAGGCGCGCAGCATGGTGCCGGGCGCGATGCCCAGCTCGTTCTTGGCGGCGCGCACCTCTCCGATCAGGCGGATGCGCCATTGGATGTCGGCGATCGCCTGTTGGTCGATCGAACGGGCATCGACCTCTGGCCATGGCGAGACGATCAGGTCCGCGTCGCGCGTGCCCATCGCATGCCACAGTTCCTCGGTGATGAAGGGCATGAACGGGTGGAGCATCACCAGGATCTGGTCGAGCACCCAGCCGGCGACCCGGCGCGTCTCCTCGGCATGCTGCGGCTGGGTAGTGGCATCCTCGCTTAGCGTCGGCTTGATCAGTTCGAGGTACCAGTCGCAGAACCGGCTCCAGGCGAACTGATAGACCGCGTTCGCGGCGCCATCGAAGCGATAGTCGGCGAGCGCGAGGTCGACCGCCTGCACCGCCTGGATCGTCTCGCCGATGATCCAGGTGTTCACCGGCAGCGTCGCGGCTGGGACGGCGGGGCTTTGCGCTCCGACGATGCCGTTGGCCTGGCAGAAGCGCGCGGCGTTCCACAGCTTGGTCGCGAAGTTGCGATAGCCTTCGACCCGCTTCTCATCCATCTTGATGTCGCGGCCCTGGCTTTCCATCGCCGCCATGAAGAAGCGCAGCGCGTCGGCACCATATCGGTCGATCAGGCCGAGCGGATCGACGGTATTCCCCTTCGACTTCGACATCTTGGCGCCATCGGCGGCGCGGACCAGCCCGTGCAGGTAGAGGGTGCGGAACGGCACGTCCTTCATGAAGTGAAGGCCCTGCATCATCATCCGCGCATCCCAGAAGAACAGGATGTCGAAGCCGGAGATGAGCACGTCGTTGGGATAGCGACCACCGAGCGTCGGATCGCTCTGATCCGGCCAGCCCATCGTCGCGAACGGCCACAGCGCCGAGGAGAACCAGGTGTCGAGCACGTCGGGATCGCGGATCAGCGCGACGCCGACGCCCGCCTCCGCCTGCGCTTCCTCTTCCGTCTCCGCCACGAACACGCGGCCGTCGTCGGCAAACCAGGCCGGAATGCGGTGACCCCACCACAACTGCCGGCTGACGCACCACGGCTGGATGTTCTCCATCCAGTTGAAGAAGGTCTTCTCCCAGGTCTTCGGGACGATCTTGATGGTTTCGCTTCGCACCGCTTCGATCGCCGGCTTGGCGAGCGTGGCGGCGTCGACATACCATTGGTCGGTCAGCCACGGCTCGATCACCACGCCCGACCGGTCGCCGAAGGGCGTCTGGATCGTACGGGGCTCGGCGTCATGCTCGTTGCCGTCCTTGTCGACGTGCGGGATGAGGACATTCTCGTCCTTCAGCCGCGCGACCACCGCCTTGCGCGCATCCGCCGTCGACAGGCCAAGGAAATCGCCCGGGATCAGGCCATCGGCGGTCTGGACGACCTGAGCCTTGGCATCGAGCATGTTGAGCATGTCGCGCGCGGCGATGCCGGCGCGCAGGCCGACCTCGAAATCGTTGAAGTCGTGGCCCGGCGTGATCTTGACCGCGCCCGAACCGAGTTCGGGATCGGCATGCTCGTCCGCGACGATCGGGATCAGACGGCCGGTGATCGGCAGGCGTACCTGCTTGCCGATCAGCGCGGTGTAGCGCGCGTCGTCAGGATGCACCGCCACCGCCATGTCGGCCAGCATCGTCTCCGGCCGCGTCGTCGCGACCTCGATATGGCCGCTGCCGTCGGCCAGCGGATAGCGCAACCGCCAGAACTTTCCGGCGATCTCGCACGTCTCGACCTCCAGGTCGCTGATCGCCGTGCCAAGGCCGGGATCCCAGTTGACCAGTCGCTTGTCGCGATAGAGCAGGCCCTGGCGGTGCAGCTCGACGAAGACCTTGAGCACGGCCTTCGAAAAGCCCTCATCCATCGTGAACCGCTCGTTCGCCCAGTCCATCGAGCAGCCGAGCCGGCGCAGCTGGCGCGTGATCGCGCCGCCGCTCTCCGCCTTCCAGTCCCAGACCTTGGCGACGAAGTCCTCGCGGCTATAGTCGGTGCGCTTCTCGCCCTTCGCCGCCATCTGGCGCTCGACGACCATCTGCGTCGCAATCCCGGCGTGATCGGTGCCGACCACCCACAGCGCATCCTTGCCCTTCAGGCGGGCGTGACGCGTCAGGATGTCCTGCAACGTGTTGTCGAGCGCATGCCCGATGTGCAGCGACCCCGTGACGTTCGGCGGCGGGTTGACGATCGTCCAGGGCTCGGCGCCCGGACGATCGGGACGGAACAGCCCGTTGCGCTCCCAATGGTCGTACCAGCGGGTCTCGATCGCGGCGGGGTCGAAGGTCTTGGGAAGCTCGCTCATAGTGAGCGGGCTTTAGCCAGCGCCGCCGCCCCCGTCACCCCCGACCGATCATGCGCCGCGGTCGTGCCCGACCCACGTCACCGGGCGGGCGCGTCCTTCGTCCACCGATCCATCCAGCCGAGCACCTCGCGATACCATTGGCGGGAGTTCCTCGGCTTCAGCACCCAGTGGTTCTCGTTGGGATTGACGACGAGCCGCGACGGCACGTCGCGCAGCTGCAACGCGGTGAAAGCCGCCAGGCCCTGCGTATAGGGGATGCGGAAGTCCTTTTCGCCGGTGATGACCAGCATCGGCGTCTTCCACGCGGTGACGTAGTTGACCGGATTCCACTTCTCATAGGCGGCCGGATCCTGGAAATAGGTCTTGCCGCCATGTTCCCAGGTGTCGAACCACAGCTCCTCGGTCTCATAGGCCATGGCGCGCGCATCGAAGACGCCGTCGTGCTGGACGATGCACTTGAACCGGTCGGGCCAGCGACCCTCGAACCAGTTCATCATGTAGCCGCCGTAGGACGCGCCGAGCGCGCAGGCCTTGTCGCCGTCGAGCCAGCCGAACTTCGCGGTCGCGGCGGCGAGCCCGTTCTGCAGGTCCTCCAGCGGCCATCCGCCCCAATTGTTGCGGATCGCGTCGGTGAAGGCCTGGCCGTACCCGGTGGACCCGTGGAAATCGACCGCGACGAGGCCGTAGCCCGCCCCGGCGAACACCGCCGGATTCCAGCGATAGGACCAGCTGTTGTCGCTCGATCCCTGCGGGCCGCCATGCACCATATAGGCGACGGGGACCTTGCCGGTCGCGCCCGCGGGTTTCACCACATAGCCCCAGACGGTATCGGCGTTCGCCCCGGTGAAGCTGAACCGCGTCACCGTCGGCATGTCGATACCCGCCAGACGGTCGGCGTTGACGCTGGTCAGGCGCCGCGGCTTGCCGCGACCGGCGATCGCGTAGAAGTCATCCGGCGCGGTGAGGCTGTTGAGCGCGACGACCGCGCCCGCCGGCGTTGCCGCGACGGCGGAGACATGGCCCTGCTGCGTCAGACGCTCGACCTTGCCCGACGTCGGATCCACCGCCCAGAGCGGCATTTCCTGCGTATCCTGCGCGGTGACGTAGATGCGCTTCGAATCGGGCGACCAGGTGATCGAGCCGACAGAACGGTCCCAGCCCTCCGTCAGCGCGCGAACCTGACCACTGGCGACATCGCGCAGCATCAGCACCTGTCGGTCCGCCTCATAGCCTGGCCGCCGCATCGCGACCCAGGCGAGCGACTTGCCGTCCGGCGACACCGTCGGCAACGTGTCGGTGGCCTTGTTCGCCTCGGTCAGGTTGACGGGTGCCGATGAGCCGTCGGCCGGCACCGACCAGATGTCGAGATTGGTCGACAAGGGTTCGGTGGTGCCCGCGACGCGCAGCGCAAAATACAGCGTGCGACCGTCCGCGCTCCACGATACTTCCTCCCCGCCGCCGAAGGGTCGGGACGGCGTGTCGCCGTCGAGCCCGTGCTCGACCGCGACGCCATTGCCCGGCGCCCCGTCCGGACCGAGCGGCAGCACGAACAGCTGCGAATGCGTGCCGTCGGCCCAGCTGTCCCAGTGGCGAACGAACATCTTGTCGTAGACGCGTGCCGCGCCGGCGTCGGCGGCCTTCTTCTCGACCGCGGGCTCGAGGCTGGGCGCGTTGGGCTTGCGATCCGCCCAGACGGCGATGCGGTCGCCGGTCGGCGCGACCTTGAACCCGCCGAAGCCGCCGCGGAAATCCGTCAGCTTGCGCGGCGTCCCGCCAGCGACCGGCACGGCCCAGATCGCGTCCTCGCCACCCTTGTTGGCGGTATAATAGACGGTGTCGCCGACGACCTGCGGCGAGTTCTCGTCGACATCAGGTTCGCCGACCAGCTTTTCCGGCGCCGCGCCCTTTCGCCGCAGATCCAGCCGCCACAGATCGTACCGCCCGCGGTCCGCGGCGATATCGGTCTCGCGCTGCGCCCATACCAGCCAGCGACCGTCCTGCGATACGGTCGGCGCGCCGATGCGGCGCAGCATCGTGACATCGTCGATCGTCAGTTGGCGGGCATCCGCGGGGGACGGTGCGAGGACGGCGGAGGCGAGAGCGAGCAGGCTCGCGGAAAGCAGCATCTTCATGCCGCACGATTAAGCAGAAGGCGCGCTTCGGGGCAACGCGTCAGCCGAGCCGTTCCTGACGATCGCGCGCCTAGCGCTGCATCGCCAGGAGGCGATCGAAAACGTCCATCTCGAGTGGTTTGTGGAACTGGCAACCCGCGACGAAATCATCCGCCCACATGACGTCGGCCGCCACCGACCCGCCTTCGGGCAGCGTCAGCCAGATGGTGGCGCCCTTCTTGAGGGCGGAATAGGTCTGCAGCCGGGCGCCGTGGATCGAGATATCGACGACCTTGCACAGGGTCCGCGCCGCCTTGCCGATATGCGCATCCAACGAAACCGGCGCACGCGGGGCGCGGCGCCGGCCGTTGAATTCGGCATCTTCATATTCCGCGGCAAACATGACCCGACCTTAGGTCCGGAGCGGTTAATGCCGCGTTGACGATGAACGTGGCGCTCAGCCCTTGCGCAGGGTGAGGCCGCCGCCGAAGCGCTTGTTGAAGCGCGCAACCTGACCACCCGCGTCGAGCATGGTCCCGCGACCGCCGGTCCAGGCCGGGTGCGCCAGCGGATCGATGTCGAGCTGCATCGTGTCGCCTTCCTTGCCCCAGGTGGAGCGGGTCTCGAACACGGTGCCGTCGGTCATCTGCACCTTGATCATATGGTAGTCGGGGTGGGTATCGGCCTTCATGTCATTCGTCCTCGAAGCGGCTGGTTCCGACCAGCCTGTGGGGAAGGCGGCGCCCCTAAACGGCACACAGCCTTTTGTCAAAGGTCGTACAAAGTCGGGTGTCAGCCCTTTGCGGGCGGATCGGCGATCATAGCGGTGAAATTGGCTTCCGCAACGACCTGCCCGTCGATCTTCGCGACGCCGGCGAACTTGCAGACGCTCGCGCGCTTCTGGACAAACGTCACCTCGAGGCGGAGCAGCACGCCGGGCTCGACCGGCTTGCGGAACTTCGCCCCGTCGATCGCCATGAAATAGACGAGCTTGCCCGAGCCGCCGAGGCCCAGGCTCTCGACCGCGAGCACGCCCGCCGCCTGCGCCAACGCCTCGACGATCAGCACGCCCGGCATGATCGGCCGACCGGGGAAATGCCCCTGAAAGAAGCCCTCGTTGATCGTCACCGCCTTGATCGCGGCGATCGACTGGTCGGGCACCAGTTCCTCGACCCGGTCGACGAGCAGCATCGGATAACGGTGCGGCAGGGCGGCCATGACCTTCGTCACGTCGTACGTGGTCATGGCGCCCTTGGCCGCGCCGGTGGTCGTATCGCTATCGCTCACCGGTGCGACGCTCAGCGACCCGTCGGCGCCTTGCCCGCCGGAGCCGGCGCGGCGGGGGTGCCTGCGGCCGGAGCGGCCTGCGCACGACGCTGCGCATTGGCGGCGACGATCTGACGATACTGCTGGAGCAGCTGCACCGTCTCCTGCGTCGGCTGCCAGTTGGCGGGCGGCGTGACCGGCACGGTCGGGGTCGAACGGTCGATCTCCGCGATGACATCGCGCGTCACGTCGGTCGACGCCGGGGCGTACTGGATCGCGCCGGGCGTCAGGACGATGTTGATCTTCTTCGCGGTGACGACGGCGCGCAGCGCGGCGTCATACTTTTGCGAGATCTGCTCGATCGCATAGGCCTGGGCCAGCGTCGCGGGACGCTGCAGCGATTCGATCTGCGGCTCCGCCTTTTCCTGCGCGGCGCGGACCTGGTTGCCGATGGCGCTGTTCGGCGTCTGCGCCGCCTGCAGCTCCGCCTGGCTGACCTGGCCGTCCTTGTTGGTGTCGAGCAGCGTGCGCAGCTGCGTGTTCAGCGCGGTCTGCTGCTGCGAGGCCTGATCCAGCTGCGACTTGTAGGTGGTCGAGATCTGCTGGTTCGCCGCGTCGAACGCCTTCGCGCTCAGGATCACCGCATCGGGCTGGACGGTGGCGATGCCTGCCGTCTGCGCCATGGCGCCGCCCGCGACCAGCGCGGCGGCGGCACCGGCGAGCGCCGCGAGCGAGGTCTTGGTCATGGTCTTCATTAGAACTGAGTCCCTACGTTGAAGGTGATGAGCTTGGGGTCGTCACCCGGCTGCTTGACGATCGCCTTGGCAAGATCGATGCGCAGCGGGCCGAACGGCGAATTCCAGTTGACGCCGATACCGACGGACACGCGCGGCAGGGCCGTGGAGCCGTAATAGGTTTCCTTGAACGGAGCAATCGGCGTCTGGTAGGCGAGACTGTTGGTCGAGGAACCGACGCACGGCGCGCCGACGGTAGCGGCGTAACCGATCGCGCAGGTCGTCGCGAGACCCGCGTTCGACGTGGCGGTCGACGGCACGATGTAGATCTGGTTGCCGGATCCGTCGACCAACAGCCGCTGGATCGGCAGCACCGTGACGTTGCCGTTCGCGTCGGTGACCGTCGGGAAGCTGGCGGTCGGCAGCGGCCGCGTCAGCCCCCACAGGCTGCCCGCCTGGATGTAGATCGACGGACGCAGGCCAAGCTCGCGCGCGCCGGCGCCGAGCGGCAGCTCGAGCTCCGCACGGGCGAGATAATAGGCCGTGCCGCCCAGCGCGTCGTCGACCAGCTGGTTGCGGTCGGTGACCAGCACCTGCTTGCCGTTCGCATCCGTCGTATAGGCCTGACGCGTCACGCGCGGGCCGACGCCGCGGATGTCGAAACCGCGGAACTGCGGTTCGCCGAGGTACCAGCGATCGGTGATGCGCACCGGATCGATGCCGGGCCCGCGGCTGCCCTCGAGCGACTTGATGTATCCGCCCTCGGCCAGCGTCGAGAAGACGAAGCCCTTGCCCAGGCCCCAGAATTTCGAGCCTTCGGCGCGGGTGCGGATATACTTCACGTCGCCACCCAGGCCGGCGAAGTCCTGGCTAAAGGTGAAGCGCTGCCCCGCGGTCGGACGCAGGCGGCTGTTGAGGCTGTCGTAGATCAGCGAATAGCCGATCGACGACGTCCAGCGATTGCCGATCGCCTCGCAGAGGTAACGGCCGGCCTTGAGCGGATCGCAGACGCCGTTGGTGAAATAGGTCGCCTGGTCGAGACCGACCTGATCGTACGACAGGCCGTATCGTCCCGCGAGCTGCCAATACTCGGTGAGCGGCACGCCCGCACGGACCTGGAAGCCGGTCGACACCTGCGAATAGGTCGTCTGCCGCTGCGTACCGATGTAGTTGAACGAATTATAGTCGCGCCGGAAGACGTCGACGGCGACGGCGACGTTCTTGTCGAACAGATAGGGCTCGGTGAAGCCCAGCTCGATCGACTTGGAATAGACCGAATAGTTGACGCCGGCGCGCAGCTCCTGCCCCTTGCCGCGGAAGTTGCGCTGCGTGATGTTCGCCTGGACGATGAAGCGCTCGAGGCTGGAATAGCCGAGCGACAGCTGAAGCTCGCCGGTCGACTTTTCCTCGAGATTGGTTTCCAGCACGACGCGATCGGGCGACGAACCGGGGTTCTGCTTGATCTCCATCTTGTCCTGGAAGAAGCCCAGCGAGTTGATGCGATCCTGCGAGCGCTTCACCTGGAAGCTGTTGAACGCGTCGCCCTCCGCCAGGCGGATTTCGCGGCGGACGACCTTGTCCTGCGTCTGCGTATTGCCGTTGATCTCGATCCGCTCGACATAGGTTCGCTGCGCCTGCCCGATGTGGAAGTTCAGCCCCATCGTCAGCGTTTCGGGGTCGCGGTTGTATTCCGGATCGACCTGCGTGAAGGCATAGCCGAACAGGCCGGCGGCCTCGCTCAGCTGATCGATCGAATCCTCCACCAGCTTGGCGTTGTACCAGTCGCCCTTCTTGACCGGCAGCGAGGAGGCGAGCTTCTTGTTGTCGAAGTCGCGGATTTCGCTGTCGACGGTCACGTCGCCGAACTTGTAGCGCTTACCCTCCTCGACCACGTAGGTGATGATGAAGTCGCGCTTGTCGGGCGTCAGCTCGGCGACCGCGCTGGTCACGCGGAAATCGGCATAGCCCTGCGTCAGGTAGAACTGGCGCAGCTTCTGCTGGTCGTAGTTCAGGCGGTCCTGGTCATAGCTCGTGTTCGACGACAGCAGCCGGAACCAGCGCGACTGCTTGGTCGCCATCTCACCGCGCAGCTTGTCGTCGCTGAACACCTCGTTGCCGATGATGTTGATCTGGCGGACCTTGGACTTCGGCCCCTCGGTGATCTCGAACACGACGTCGACGCGATTCTGGTCGAGGTTGACCATCTTCGGGCTGACGACCGCGGCGAATCGGCCCTGGCGGCGGTACAGTTCGATGATCCGCGCGACGTCCTGGCGCACCGCGGTACGCGTGAAGATCTGACGCGGCGCGAGCTTGATCTCCTTGGTGATCTTGTCGCTCTTGAGCGCCTTGTTCCCCTCGAGGATCACGCGGTTGATGATCGGATTCTCGCGCACGCGGACGACGATGTCGCCGCTCTCCACGCCGGAGATCGTATAGTCGACGAACAGGTCGGAGGCCTGGAGGTCCTTCAGAGCCTGGTCGAGCGTTTCCGCGGTGTACGGGATGCCGACGCGCAGCTTGGTGTAGGAAAGCACCGTTTCCGGCTCGATGCGCTGCGATCCCTCGACGCGCAGCGTCTTGATGATCCGCTGTGCCTGTGGGGCGGCCGTGGTCGCGGGCGCCTTGCCCTGCGCACCAGCCGCGGGCGTCGCCTGCGGCGTGGGCGCGGCGGCAGGAGCGGTCTGGGCCATCGCGGGTACGCCCGACAGGACGGTGCCGGCCAGCAGCAGCGCACCCGTCTGCGCGAACTTGGAACTCTTCATCGCGGTCACTCAACCCACCCCAAATACATCAGGCGACAAGGCCCGGGCGCAAGCCCTGCCCCAAGCGGTTCAGCCGATCAACCCGGCCAGCCGTTGCCAGAGGCCAACGGCAATCAAATCATTGAAGGTCACGACCAGCATCAGCGCCAGCACCATCGCCAGCCCGCCGCGAAAGGCCCATTCCTGAACGCGGGGTTCGAGGGGACGACGACGCACCGCTTCGATCGCGTAGAAGAACAGATGACCGCCATCGAGCATCGGCACTGGCAGCAGGTTGATGAACCCCAGATTGATCGACAGCATGGCGACGAGCCACACGAACGCCGGAAGGCCGAGCGCCATCTGCTCACCCGAGATTTTGGCGATCCGGATCGGGCCGCCGAGTTCGTCGATCGAGCGGCGCCCGCTGATGATCTGGCCCAGCGTCTCCAGCGTACCGCCGATGATGTCCACGGTCATGCGTGCGCCGGCAACGGGCGCTTCGACGAGGCTGACCGGCGCGAGGACCGGCGCCCCGCTGGCGATACCGATGCGCCCGATGCGATATTCGTTGCCGAAACGGTCCCGCTGATGGACCGTGCCGATCGTCAGCGGCGTTTCGATCTGTCGGCCGGCGCGATCGATCGTCATCGTCACCGTCTGCGCGGGCCGGATCAGCGCGAAGCGCGCGAGGTCGGAAAAGGTGTCGACGCCGCGGCCGTCCACCGCGACGATCCGGTCGCCCTCCGCCAGCCCCGCCTTGGCCGCAGGTCCTCCCGCAACGACGCTGCCGACGACGGGCGGCGTCTTGTCCACGCCATAGCCGTAGGCGAAGCCCGCCAGGATCAGCACCGCGAGGATCAGGTTCACTGCGGGCCCTGCACCGACGATGATCGCCCGCTGCCACAAGGGCTTGGCCTGGAAGGTGCGCATCCGCTCCGCCGCGGCGAGCGACAGCCAGGCCGCATCGGGCTGGCTGGCGGGGTTCATGTCCCCCGCGAAGCGGACATAGCCGCCGAGCGGCAGCCAACCGAATTTCCACCGCGTGCCGCGGCGATCGGTGAAACCCGCCACCTCGCGGCCGAAGCCTATCGAGAAGGCTTCCGCCTTCACGCCGCACCACCGGCCGGCAAGATAATGTCCCATCTCGTGGATGAACACGAGCGGCCCGATCGCACAGAGAAAGGCGACGACGGCCAACAGGATGCCGGGAGACTGGATCAAACTACGCAATCCTCAACGCGCGAACCGGACCCCTGTATCAGGTCTTCCGCCAATCGTCTCGCTTCGGCATCGACGTCGAGGACATCCTCGAGCGTTCCGGGCGGCGGCGGATCGAACCGGTCGAGGGTATCGGCGACGATTGCGGCAATTTCGAGGAAGCCGATCCGGTTCGCGAGGAAGGCCGCGACCGCGATCTCATTGGCCGCGTTGAGGATCGCGGGACGTGCGCCGCCCGCATCCAATGCCTCGCGCGCCAGCCGCAGCGCGGGAAAGCGGACGGGGTCCGCCTCCTCGAAGTCGAGCCTTCCGATGCGCACGAGATCGAGCGGCTCCATCGGCGTCGTCATGCGGTCCGGCCATGCCAGCGTGTGGGCGATCGGCACGCGCATGTCGCTGGGGCCGAGCTGGGCGAGCATCGACCCGTCGACATAGTCGACCATCGAATGGATCACCGACTGGCGATGCAGGACGATCTCGATGCGATCGGCGGGGACGGGAAACAGCCGCGCGGCCTCGATCAGCTCGAGCCCCTTGTTCATCATCGTCGCGCTGTCGACGCTGATCTTCGCCCCCATCGACCAATTGGGATGCGCGACCGCCTGCGCCGGGGTCACCGCGCGCATCGCCTCGGTCGACCAGTCACGGAACGGGCCGCCGCTGGCGGTGAGGATGATGCGCCGGACCCGCTCTGGATGCGCCGTCTCCAGGCATTGGAAGATGGCGTTATGCTCGCTGTCGGCGGGCAGCAGCGTCGCGCCCGAGCGCGCGGCCGCGGCGAGGATCACCTCGCCCGCCGAGACGAGCGGTTCCTTGTTGGCGAGGACGACGGTACCGCCGTCCTCGATCGCGGCCATGACCGGTCCCAGGCCCGCGCAGCCGACGATCGCCCCCATCGTCCAGTCGGCACCGCGCGCGGCCTCGCACACCGCCTGTCGCCCGCCCGCGGCTCGCGTGCCCGTGCCGGCGAGCGCGTCGCGCAGCGCCGGCAGACACGTCGCATCCGCGACGACGGCAAGCTCTGCGCCGGTCCGGATCGCCGCGGCGGCAAGCCGGTCGACGTCGCAATTGGCCGTGAGCGCGCGCACGCGGAACCGGTCCGGCTCGCGCTCGACCAGATCGAGCGTGGAGGTGCCGACGGAGCCGGTCGCACCCAGGATGTTGATCGTCTTCATGCGGCAAGCAGCATCGGCAGCACGACCAGCAGCGCCGCGACGGGAGCGACGGGCACGAGGCCGTCCAGACGGTCCAGCACACCGCCATGGCCAGGGATGATGCTGCCCGAATCCTTGACGCCGGCCCGTCGCTTGAGATGGCTTTCGTACAGGTCGCCCGCCTGCGCGAGCACCGCCAGAACGGGGGTCGCCAGCACGAGCCGCACGGGCAATCCATAAGCGGCGTGGATCGCCACCGCGAGCAGCGTCGCGGCGACGAGACCGCCGACGAGCCCGGCCCAGGTCTTGTTGGGGCTGATCGATGGCGCGAGCTTGGGCCCCCCGATCGCGCGGCCGGCGAAATAGGCGCCGATATCGGTGGCCCAGACCAAGGCAAGCGCCCAGAGGGTATAGACGATGCCGTCGGGCTTCTGCTCACGGATGAGAAGCACGGCGAAGATCGGCAGGCCGACATAGAGGGCGCCGGCGCCAAGCTGCGGGCGGCGGGTGACGATGGTGATGAAGAAGAACACGCCCGCGAGCAATCCGAGCGCGAAGAAGTCCGGCCCCGCGGCGAGCGGGCTCATGATCGCCAGCGCTGCGAAAAGGGCGAACTGGCCGAGCCGCTTGTCGCGCGGCGTGGCGGCATGCAGATCGCTCCACTCCGCCATCATGAACACACCGGCGACCGCCGTCAGCAGCCAGAGCGGAAAGCCGCCCAGCGTCAGGCAGATCATGGTAAGCGCGATCATTCCGAGGCCGGTCAGCGTGCGCACCATCAACTCGGACGGCCGCCGCCCCCGTGGCGGCTGGTCGGAGGCGCTCACAGGCCGCCGTAACGCCGCTGGCGCCGACCGAATGCCGCCACCGCCTCCGCCAGGCTTTCAGCGTCGAAATCCGGCCAAAGCGTGTCGACGAACAGCAATTCGGCATAGGCCGCCTGCCACAGCAGGAAATTGGACAGCCGCTGCTCCCCCGACGATCGGATGACGAGGTCGAGCGGCGGCAGGTCCGCGGTGTCCAGCTCCGCCTCGATATCCGCCGGGCCGATCGCGGCGGGATCGATCTCGCCGGCCGCCGCGCGCGCCGCCAGGCGTCGCGTCGCGGCGACGAGTTCCGCCTGCGACCCGTAGTTGAGCGCGATCGCCAGGACGGGGCCGGTGTTGGCGGCGGTACGCGCGACCGCGTCGTCGACCATGGCGACCAGGTCGGGCGCGAAGCGGCGATAGTCGCCGATGATCCGCAGCCGGACGTTTTCCGCGACCAGTTCCGCCAGATCGGAGCGGATGAACAGGCGCAGCAATCCCATCAGCGCGCCGACCTCCTCTTCCGGGCGGCGCCAGTTTTCGGACGAGAAGGCGTAGAGCGTCAGCGCCTCGATCCCCATCGCGCGCGCGGCGCGGGTGACGCGGCGCACCGCCTCCACGCCGGCCTTGTGCCCGGCGACGCGCGGCAGATGCCGCGCTTTCGCCCACCGTCCGTTGCCGTCCATGATGATCGCGACATGGCGCGGGACGGGACCCGTCTCGGGCACGGCGGACAGAAGGGGCGCGCTGCTCATGCCGACGCTCCGCAGGGAGCGAGACGCAGCGCACGCCCCCGGCATGCGCCCGACAGCAAGTGCCGTTCGCGCGTCACTTGCCCAGGATTTCCTTTTCCTTGGCCGCCGCCGCCGCGTCGACATCGGCGATGGTCGCGTCGGTCAGCTTCTGCACCTCCGCCTCGTGGCGCTTGCGCTCGTCCTCGCTGAACACGCCCTTCTTCTCGTCGGTCTTCAGGCTGTCCATGCCGTCGCGGCGGACGTTGCGCACCGCGATGCGCGCCCCTTCCGCATATTTGCCCGCCAGCTTCGCCAGCTCCTTGCGACGCTCCTCGGTCAGATCGGGAATCGGCAGGCGCAGCGTCTGGCCGTCGTTGATCGGGTTGAGGCCGAGGCCCGCGGAGCGGATCGCCTTCTCGACCGGGCCGACGTTGGACTTGTCCCACACCTGCACCGACAGCATCCGCGGCTCCGGCGCAGAGACGGTCGCGACCTGATTGAGCGGCATGTGGCTGCCGTACACCTCGACCGTCACCGGATCGAGCAGCGCGGTGGATGCGCGCCCGGTGCGAAGGCCGTTCAGGTCATGCTTGAGCGATTCGACCGCGCCGGCCATGCGGCGCTCGAGATCGGACTTGTCGTAGGCGGCCATGGGTTACTCCGTTTCCTTCTGGACGACCGTCGACACGCCCTCGCCGTGCAGCACGGCGGCGAAATTGCCATGCTCTCGGATGTTGAAGACGACGATCGGAATGTTCGAATCGCGACACAGGGCCACGGCGCTCGCGTCCATGACCTTGAGGTTATGGGCCAGCACCGTGTCGTAGCTGACGGTGGCGTAGCGCTTGGCGCTCGGGTCCTTCTTCGGATCGGCGTCATAGACGCCGTCGACGCTCGTCCCCTTGAACAGCGCGTCGCAGTTCATCTCGGCGGCACGCAGCGCGGCGCCCGAATCCGTGGTGAAGAAGGGGGAACCCACGCCGGCGGCGAAGATCACCACGCGCCCCTTTTCCAGATGGCGCATCGCACGGCGTCGGATAAAGGGCTCGCACACCGACGACATGGGGATCGCGGACTGGACGCGCGTCTCGACGCCGATCTGCTCGAGCGCATTCTGCACCGCGAGCGCATTCATCACGGTCGCGAGCATGCCCATGTAATCGCCCGTCGCGCGCTCCATGCCGCGCGCCGCACCGGAGATGCCGCGGAAGATGTTGCCGCCGCCGACGACGATGCAGAGTTCGAACCCCTGCGCCTTCACGTCGGCGATCTCCGCGGCGACGCGCGCGGTGACGGCGGGATCGATCGCGAGACCGCCGCCGTCGCCCATCAGCACTTCGCCGGACAATTTCAACAAGATGCGTTTGAAGCGCGGCGCGGGGCTCATGAGGTCCTTGGGGTTATGGGGAAAGCGGCGCGGACCTTAGGCGGACAGCGGCGCGGGAGCAACCTCGACGCGCCGCCGTCCTGTGAGCTTTCGGTGCAGAAGCCCCTCCCGCTGCCGGGAGGGGCGATGCGCGGTCAGAAGCCCGTGCGCAGCGTCACGAAGAACTGCCGCGGCGCGCCGGCGAGCAAGGTCTGATTGTCGCCGCTCGCCGTGTAGCCGTTCGAACCGATCGTCGAGACATATTTCTTGTCGGTGAGATTGGTCACGCTGCCCTCGATCGCGAAGCCCCGCAGGACGCCGCCGCCCGCGCCGAACCGGTAGCCGATGCTCGCGTCGACCAGCACGCGCCCGCCGACCGACTGGTCGTTGAGATAGGTGAAGTAGCGTTTCGACATGTAATCGGCGCCCGCGCGCGCGAAGACAGCGCCGTCGTCATAGACGATCTCGCCCTTCGCCATATGCTCCGGCGTATCCACTACGGTCTTGCCCGCGGTGGCGGTCAGCACAGTCCCCGCCGCGTTGCGCACATCGTCCTCGTAGGTCGCCTTGTTGTACGAATAGCTGGCGAACAGGCTGAGCGGCCGGACGATCCGGTAATAGGCGGACAGCTCCGCGCCATAGCTGTGCACGCTGCCGGCGTTGTTGAGCGTCGGCGGGTTGCCGATGATGCCCGCCCCGTTCGAGAAGGACAGCAGCCGGTTCGAGAAGTCGATGTAATAGCCGGCCGCCGATAGCTGCAGGCCCCCGCTCCGAAGGCGCGCGCCGCCCTCGATCGTCTTGGATGTCTCGGGCTTCAGCGTATTAGAGATGGCATTGAAGCCGGCCTGCGTCGTGGCGAACGGCCCGGTCGTCGCCGATGACACGAAGGCACGCATATTCTCGGTATAGCTGGCGAAAATCTCCGCGCCGTTGCCCAGCCCGAACACCGCGCCGACCTGTGGCAGGAACCAGTCCTCGGCCTTGATCCTGCCGTTGACCAGCGTCCCCGTCAGCAGGTTCGCCTGGTTCTTGACCCGCATGCCCTTCCAACCGCCGTTCAGCGTCAGCGTGCCCAGCCTGAGCGTATCGGCAACGAAATATTGCAGCGTCTCGGTGTCGTATTTTCCGTTCCATTGGGTGAAATACGGATTGGACTGGAAGTCGCGCGCGTTGCGATCGGGTGCCGTGTTGGACATGCCGTAGAAGCGGCGCGCCTGCGTGAAGCTGTTGCTCTCGTACCAGCCGCCGACCTGCAGCTGGTTGGCACCCGTATCCAGCGTCAGACGGGTCAGGTTGCCGCCACGATCGATGCCATATTCCGTCGTGCGGAAACCGAGCGGCGAGGCGTAACCATATGCGGCGCTGGAGGCGAGTGGAAGCGGCTGTCCGGCACCGCCGATCGCACCCGCCGGGGTCGGCGAATAGGGCGTGATCCACGACCCCTGCCCCTTGTTATGGTGGTAATAGGTCGTCGAGACGATGGAGAGCGCATCGGTCAGCTTGCCGTCGAAGGTGACACCGCCCAGCCAGTCGCGGCGAAGACCCGCCGCATCGTAATAGGCATCGTCGACCGTCCCGAAGCCCGTCGGCAGGGCGAAGCCCGCTCCCGTCCAGGGAGCGACGAAGCCGGCGGCAGAGCCCTTGTTCGCCGCCTGATAGGCCGCCAGCGCGACCTGGTTCTGGTAGACCCGCGCGATCTGCAGCGCGAGCGCGTAATTATCCGTGATGTTGTCGTCGCGCAGGCCGCGCCGGCTGATGATGTCGTAGCTCAGATCCTGATAGTCGTTCTCGCGCCGGTCGGAATAGTTGACGAAGGCGGTAATGCTGCCGCGTTCCCCCAGGTCCTCCTCGAGCTTGGCATTGACTTGGTGCTGGCGCTGCACGCCGAAGCCCTTCCATTTGTCGGTGCTGAGATAACCGTAGCTGACGTAGCCCTTCAGGCCGCCGCCGAGGTCGCCCGTGTCCAGCCGGGCGAACCCGCGCCAGGTGTTGTCGCTGCCATATGTTCCAGAAGCGGCCAGACCGATCGCGTCGGAGGGCCGGCGGCTGGCGAACTGGATCGTGCCGCCGAGATTGCTGGTCGAAGCGGTGCCGAGCGCGCCCGCACCTTGAGCCACCGTCGTGCTCGCGAGATTCTCCGAGATGATCGCGCGGCTGATGTGCAGACCGTTCACGTTGCCATAGGACATATCGCCCAGCGGCACGCCGTCGAGCGTGAAGCCGAGCTGGTTCTGGTTGAAGCCACGCAGGCTGATGCGGGTGGACCATTCATAGGCGCCAAAGGCATCGGCGGACTGGAAATTGACGCCGGGCAGCTTGGCGATGGCCTTGAGCGGGGACGTGCCGGGCGTGAGCCGCTCCATGTCGATCGCCGAAACCGTCTGCACCTGGCGGCTTTCGCCAAAGCCGAGGACGACGATATCACTATTGTCCTGTCCGCCCGTCTGGTCGACGGCAGCCTGAGCGGCCACCGCCGGCTCGGCGGGAGCGGCCTCCTGCGCGGTGGCGGGCGCGGACAGGCACAAGGCCGCAACACCGGCGAGCAGCGCGAACTTCGTCAACACGTTCATTTCCCCCTCAAAAGGTCCGTCGCGGCGGTAAGGGGGCAGCGGGACAGCGCGGTGACCGTTCCGTTACGGCTGTATTGCACCCGTTGTTCGCGTCGGAGCGGCCTCGCCATTCCAAGCATCGAGCGAATGGCGACGAGGGACGGCACAGCCACGACAAGCGCGTGCACCGCTTCCGGGAGGAACGCCGAGCGTCTCCGCCTGGCGGTGCCAAAACGCATCGTCTGCATGGCGGGATCGGCCAATGCTGGAGTCTCGCCGATCCGGGCGCTGGCCCGCCTTTGCCTGCGGCGGGTATCGGCACGAAAAAGGGGCGCCGTCCTCTCGGACGACGCCCCCTTCGAAACGGCCGGATCGGCTTACTGCTTCTGCGGCACGCCCGAGGCCGCGGCGACTTCGGCGGCGAAGTCCGACGCTTCCTTCTCGATGCCCTCGCCCAGCTGGAACCGGACGTAATCGACCAGCTTGATCTCCGCGCCGGCGTCCTTGCCGGCCTTGGCGACGACGTCGCTGATCTTGGTCTTACCGTCCATCACGAACAGCTGGCTCACGAGCGCGTGCTCCTTGCGGTACTTGGCGATCGAGCCTTCCACCATCTTGGCGATGATGTCTGCCGGCTTGCCGCTATCGCCGGCCTTTTCGGTGGCGATCGCGCGCTCGCGCTCGATTTCGGCCTCGTCGAGGTCGTCCTCGTTCAGCGCCTTGGGGAACGCTGCGGCGATGTGCATCGCCAGCTGCTTGCCGAGTGCCTGCAGCGCCTCGTCGTTCGCTTCCGACTCGAGGGCGACCAGAACGCCGATCTTGCCGAGGCCCGGCGCCTGCTGATTGTGCACGTAGCTCACGATCGCGCCCTTCGACACTTCGAGGCGCTTCGCGCGGCGCAGCGTCTGGTGCTCGCCGATAGTCGCGACATTGTTGGTCAGCACGTCGGCGACGGTACCGCCCGACGGCATCGCCTCGCCCTTCAGCGCCTCGATGTCGCCGCCGTTCGGGCTGGCGAGCGCGATCTGCACGACGTCGCGGACGAACTGCTGGAACTGGTCGTTCTTCGCGACGAAGTCGGTCTCCGAGTTCACCTCGACGACCGCGCCCTTGGTGCCGGCAACGGCGACGCCGACCAGACCCTCGGCAGCAGTACGGCTCGACTTCTTCTGCGCGGCGGCGAGGCCCTTGGTGCGCAGCCAGTCGAGTGCGGCGTCCATGTCGCCGCCGGTCTCGTTCAGCGCCTTCTTGCAGTCCATCATGCCCGCGCCGCTCTTGTCGCGCAGGTCCTTGACCATCGCTGCGGTGATATCGGCCATTATACTATCCTCTACGTTCGAATGTGGTTGCGGGCGGGGCGGAGCGCCACGCGCCCTGCCCCGCCCGCATGAAAGTTCGATGACGCTTGCGCGGGCTCAGGCGTCGATCTGACGCTCGGCCTCCGCCTCGGCGCTGGCCGACTCGGACGCAGGCTCGACCGACACCGCTTCCTCGACCGGCGCCTCTTCCATCGCGCCCAGATCAACGCCGCGACGCTGCTGCTGCTCGACGTTGCCACGCGTGGCGGCGATGGCGATCGCCTCACAATACAGGCGGATGGCACGGCTTGCGTCGTCGTTCGCCGGCACCGGGAAGGCGATGCCGTCCGGCGACACATTCGAGTCGAGGATGGCGACCACCGGGATACCCAGCGTGTTCGCTTCCTTGATCGCCAGCTCTTCCTTGTTGGCGTCGATCACGAACATGACGTCGGGAACGCCGCCCATGTCGCGGATGCCGCCCAGCGACAGCTCGAGCTTGTCGCGCTCGCGGGTCAGCTGCAGCACTTCCTTCTTGGTCAGGCCGTGCGTGTCGCCCGACAGCTGCTCTTCCAGTGCCTTCAGACGCTTGATCGAGTTGCTGATCGTCTTCCAGTTGGTGAGCATGCCGCCCAGCCAGCGGTGGTTGACGAAATGCTGGCCCGAACGGCGCGCCGCATCGGCGACGGCTTCCTGCGCCTGGCGCTTGGTGCCGACGAACAACACCTTACCGCCGGCCGCGACGGTGGACGAAACGAACTCGAGCGCGCGCGCGAAGAGCGGAACGGTCTGCGAGAGGTCGATGATGTGGACGCCGTTGCGATCGCCGAACAGATACGGCTTCATCTTCGGGTTCCAGCGGTGCGTCTGGTGGCCGAAGTGCGCGCCGGTTTCGATCAGCTGCTGCATGGTGACGACGGGTGCCGCCATAGGGATAACTCCTTCCGGTTGAGCCTCTGGGAAGCGGATGACGTGCGACCTGACGGCCGACGCACCGGGCTATGTTGCTTCCCATGCGGGGTTGAGAGGGGCGCCCTTAGACGACAGGCGCGAATAATGCAACGCTTGACAACAGGAACGTAAATGGAACATAAAGGGTTCGTACGGTGACCAAGAACCGGAACAGAACGGGATTTTCAGCAAAATTGCTGAGAAATCATGGTTTTCCGGTCTGGTGGGCGGAACCGAAGGGTTAATGAACGGTTAAGCGGACTTATCCACAGAAAAGTTCGCGCCAGGGAGGCGGACATGGTTGCAATGGTGAGCATTCTGATTTTTGCAGGCGCGTTGGCGCTCTCCATCGGCGTGATCGTCGCGACCGTGGCACCGCAATGGCGCCGCATCGTCCGTATGATGGACGGCCATGTCGAACCCGCATTCACGCCGCTGGCGCATATCGCTTCCGTCGAGCGGCGGATCGCGGTCAGGCGCTGGGCGTCGGGCTCGACTCCGTCGCCTGCGCAGCCGTCGCGCGCAGCCGCTTGATCCGCGCATAGCTGGCGATGCTGAACGGGATGGTCGCCAGATAGCCGAGGCACAAGACGCACAATGTGTGCCACGGCATCGACACCAGTGCCGCCCCCAGCAGGACGACGCCGGCCAGAGCCTCGAAACGGACGGTGCGACGGAGGCGGAACGAGCTCCACGAGAAGGTGGCGACGCTCGACACCATCAGCAATGCGATGAACGCGACCCAGGGGCCGACGAGCTTGGGAGACGCGAAGATCGGCTCGTCGGTCCAGAACCAGAAATAGAGCGGCACCATCGCCAGCGCGGCACCGGCCGGCGCGGGGATACCGGTCAGGAAGCCAGCCGACTTGTGCGGTTGCTCGTCGAGGTCGATCCTGGCGTTGAAGCGCGCAAGACGCAGCGCGCAGAAGACGGCGAAGACCAATGCGCAGATCCAGCCGAGACGCGGAACCGCGGCCAGCGACCACAGATAGAGAATCAGCGCGGGCGCGACGCCGAAGGAGATGGCATCCGACAGGGAGTCCAGTTCGGCGCCGAAGCGGCTTTCGCCGCGCAGCAATCGGGCGATCCGGCCGTCGATTCCATCCAGCACGCCAGCGATCATGATCATCGTCACCGCGCTCTGCCATTCGCCGCCGATCGCGAAGCGGACACCGCTGAGACCGGAGCAAAGTGCCAGGGCGGTCACGGCGTTCGGCGCGACCGCGCGGAGCGGCAGCCCGCCGGCGGGTGCGCGCAGCCGTCGTACCGGCCGGCGCCGGATCCCCTGACCGTCCCGATCGATCACTGGCTGATCCCGGTCACGGCCGTTCCGCCGACGCGGCCGATCACCGTCTCGCCGGCGATCGAACGCTGACCCAGCGTCACCTGCGGGATGATATCGTCAGGCAGGAATACGTCTACCCGACTGCCGAAGCGGATCAGGCCGATCCGCTGCCCGGTCGCGACCATGTCGCCCGGCTTGACGAACGGCACGATACGGCGCGCGACCAGACCGGCGATCTGCGTGAACCCGATGCGGCGGCCGTCCCGCCCCTCCACGACGATATGCTGCCGCTCATTCTCATCCGACGCCTTGTCCAGGTCGGCGTTGAGGAACTTGCCGCTGATATACACGACCTGGCGGATCGTGCCGGCGATCGGCGTGCGATTGATGTGGACGTCGAAGACCGACATGAAGATCGAGACGCGGGTCAGCGGCGCCTCGCCCAGCTCGGCCACGAGCTCGCGTGGCACCGGCACCTTCTGGATCATCGTCACCAGGCCGTCGGCCGGCGCGATGATCAGTCCGTCGCCCGTCGGCGTCGTGCGGACCGGATCGCGGAAGAACGTCAAAACCCAGATGACGACGCCGAGCAGCGGCCAGAACAGGACCTTGGTCACGATCGTCGCCAGCAGCGTGATGCCGAAGGCGATGGCGGCATATTTGTGCCCCTCCGGATGAACCGAGGGGAAGCGCCATTTGACGGTCGTGGTCGGCAGCGGCGTATGGGGAGGCTTTTCGAGCGATGGCATAACCGGCGGGTGTAACCGTGTCGTTCCTGCAACACAACGGCGGTCGACGGTTCGGCGGTGGCGCGACGCCGGCGATGGTGGCGGCGCGCGCACCCACCGGTCGTCCATGGGCGCGGCGCGCGTGCCTCCGCAGGGAGGCATGCCACGGTTGATCCCCTGCCCGCTTGTGCCTAGACGGACGCCAAACTCCCCATCCATAGGATTGCACAGCATGGCGAAGATCAAGGTGAACACGCCCGTCGTGGAGATCGACGGCGACGAGATGACGCGGATCATCTGGGAATGGATCCGCGAGCGCCTGATCAAGCCGTACCTCGACATCGAACTCGACTATTACGACCTCGGCATCGAGCATCGCGACGCGACCGAGGACAAGGTCACCGTCGACGCCGCCAAGGCGACGCAGAAATATGGCGTCGCGGTCAAGTGCGCGACGATCACGCCCGACGAGGCGCGCGTCGAGGAATTCGGCCTGAAGAAGATGTGGAAGTCGCCCAACGGCACGATCCGCAACATCCTGGGCGGCGTCGTCTTCCGCGAGCCGATCGTCATCAAGAACGTGCCCCGCCTGATTCCGGGCTGGACACATCCGATCGTCGTCGGGCGCCATGCGTTCGGCGATCAGTACAAGGCGACCGACTTCCGCGTGCCCGGTCCGGGCAAGCTGACAATGAAGTGGCAGGGCGAGGACGGCCAGGTCATCGAGGAGGAGGTCTTCCAGTTCCCCTCGTCCGGCGTCGCGATGGGCATGTACAATCTCGACGATTCGATCCGCGACTTCGCCCGCGCGTCGATGCACTATGGCCTCAACCTCAAGTGGCCGGTCTATCTGTCGACCAAGAACACGATCCTCAAGGCGTATGACGGCCGGTTCAAGGACCTGTTCGCCGAGGTGTTCGAGGCCGAGTTCAAGGACAAGTTCAAGGAAGCGGGCATCGTCTACGAGCACCGCCTGATCGACGACATGGTCGCGTCCGCGCTGAAGTGGAATGGCGAGTTCGTCTGGGCCTGCAAGAATTACGACGGCGACGTACAGTCGGACCAGGTGGCGCAGGGCTTCGGTTCGCTGGGCCTGATGACCTCGGTTCTGCTGACGCCGGATGGCAAGACCGTCGAGGCGGAGGCGGCGCACGGTACCGTCACGCGCCACTATCGCCAGCACCAGCAGGGCAAGGCGACGTCGACCAACCCGATCGCGTCGATCTTCGCTTGGACCGGGGGTCTCAAGTATCGCGGCAAGTTCGACAACACGCCGGACGTGGTGCGCTTTGCCGAGACGCTGGAGCGGGTTTGCATCGAGTGCGTGGAGAACGGCCAGATGACCAAGGATCTCGCGATCCTGATCGGCCCGGATCAGCCCTGGATGACCACCGAGCAGTTCTTCGAAGCGGTCCGTTCGAACCTGGAATCGAAGATGGCCAGCTGGGCCTGACGCTTCTCGAACGCAATTCCGAAGGGGCGCGGCAGCGATGCCACGCCCCTCACATGGGAGTTCTCAGGTCAAGAGGCTGTGCGGTAGAGCGTGCAGCCTCTTTCCTTCCGCACAATCATATCTGTTCTACCTTGCCGGTTCGGCTGCCAGCCGCAGCAATGAACCAAAACAG